>JAABUQ010005388.1_pt1 | contig 20508 bp, 26 predicted proteins | sample 5560001 | NCBI WGS metagenome assembly JAABUQ01 (sample SAMN10711888, study PRJNA513371) | rock metagenome | isolation source: Antarctica rocks | place: Antarctica: Victoria Land, Finger Mt nord | collected 2015-12-18
GAGGGCTGGGGGGGCGTGGTGCTGAGTTTGCGCTGCCTGGAGAGGGGCAGGGGGATGGGGAGGGAGGAGACATGGCTCCGCATCACCTTGAGCAAGGTGGTGGTGGTACATGCTCGAGGCGGAGAGTGGTTGCGGAGGAAAATGTCGCTAGCTGCACGAAGGGAGGGATTCCGGTTTTTAGAGATTTTCCTAACTACCAGTTCCATTGACCGGCTTCATACAAGTCTCGCCTTCCCTAGATCACACTTTCGCGTGATCCCAATTGCCTCGACAATGCTGGGTACAACAAGAACAGCCCTACATCCACCGCTGAGCGCCGCAGCCCTCCGCAATGCCTCCAGATTGGGCCTGCGACGCTTCTCCCGTCAGCTGGATTCGAGCTCGCTACCACCTCGCGGGTGGGTCCCCACGCCGTACGTGACCGAGACAATTGTATGTCCTCCACCCGTGATCACACAGCAAGACAACTGACCGTCTAGGGAGGAGGCTGGCGAACGCGTAAGCTCACGCCCAGCACGTCCAATCCGAGCAACCAGCTAACCAAACCACTCAGACGACATCTTCTCCCGACTCCTAATGGTAGCCGTCCTCCCCCCTCCCCCAAAAGAGCCTCCGTTGAAGCTCCCCCATGATAACCCTGTCCAGGAACGCATCATCTGCCTCAACGGCCCCGTAGACGAAACCTCCTCCGCGAGCATAGTAGCGCAACTCCTCTTCCTCGAAGCCGACGCCCCCGAACGCCCCATATCCCTCTACATCAACACGCCCGGCGGCTCCGTCACCGCCGGCCTCGCCATCTACGACACCATGACCTACATCACCTCCCCCGTCACCACCACCTGCGTGGGTCAAGCAGCCTCGATGGGCTCGCTGCTGCTGTGCGGGGGCGCGGCGGGGAAGCGTTTCTGCTTGCCGCACAGCAGTGTGATGGTGCATCAGCCGTCTGGGGGGTATTTCGGGCAGGCGAGCGATATTGCGATTCATGCCAAGGAGATATTGAGGGTGCGGGAGCAGTTGAATGGGATTTATCAGAGGCATTTGACGAGAGAGCATAGTATTGAGGAGATTGAGCGGTTGATGGAGAGGGATAAGTTTATGGGGGCGGAGGAGGCGAAGGAGGTGGGGATTGTGGATGAGATTTTGGACAGGAGGGTTAAGGAGGAAGATGGGGGGAAGAAGTTGTGAGTTTGGAGAGGTGGGAGTGGGTATCTGAAGTGCAATCTCAATCGAGAGGTGCACTTGGGGAGAGTGGATTCAGAGCATAGCATTGCATTCCGCATGTTGGTGGCACATTCAGCCGGTTCTAACGTACAAGGGGGTATCTCTCTGATCTTTCCTTCGTCCATTGTGTCGAGATCCACGCGGATTCAAGAGGTCGTTCCACTGCAGTATCCGCGATCTCCCTTCAATCTATTCCCTTACTCGAGATCCAACGCCGATTCAAACCATTTCCTTCCCGCGCACATATCCTCGCCTTTTCACAACGCCTTTCCTATGCGGGTGCCCGGGTGCACCATTATGGCATGTAAGCGCCTCCAGCAATTACCAGATTCATTCCCGTAAAGCGGACCTTGTAGACCGGGCTCTTCTTTGTGGGGAAAGCACTGATCTGATCCGATGTCACCACAACATCCTTCCCCTTCTTCTTGCCGCCAGTTCCACCCAAACCCTGCGGCTGTGCTCCAGCGTCCATCTTCTGCCCTGCACCGCCTGCTGCTATGACTCGCCCTTGATCAGCGGCGGTATTCTCCTTTGCAGGATCCGGTAATTCAACGTCCCAGATACGAATAGTACCATCCATGCCTCCAGAAACGAGGACAGTAGATTCCATGCTCCAGCTGACTGACCAAATCCCTCCTTTGCCGTGTCCGCGCATACGCTTTTTAAGCTTTCCGGAAGCGAGATCCCAGAGAATGATCGTACCGTTATCATCCGCTGAAGCAAGCATCTTGCCACTTGGGCTGCAAGCCATAGAGGTGAGAACGCCGGTATGTCCAGTGAACATACGAACAGGGTAGCCGTTTGTCACGGCCCACATACGCACAGTCCTATCCGAGCTGCCGGTGAACACGTAGGCGCCGTTCGGATGGAAGCCGACGACGTCGACATCTTTGTCATGCCCGACGAACATTCGAAGAGATCCGATGTGGTCAGTCCTCCACAGCCGAGCTGTCTTGTCCATGCCTCCAGTTACGAAATACAGGCCGAAGGGATCCCACTTGACGTCCCAAACCACACTATCATGACCCTTGTAAACGACCACGCAGGACCACGCCTCAAGCGACCAGAGACGGACGGATTTGTCTTCGGAGCAGGATATGAGGAATTTGGGGTACAACCAGCCGGGATCAGATTCTTTGCTCTTGGCGATAGCTGGTGAGAAATCAACGTTGAAGACGGGCCCAGAATGACCGATCAGGCGGCGAGAATTGGATGGTTCTTCGCTCTCGTTTAGAGAAGGGAGAGGGCTTCCATCAAGGCTCCAAACGCGTATATATGATTCGCTCGTGCCGGCAGCTACCATCAAGCCGTCACCAGAAAAGTCGAGGCAAGCAATACTGCATGAAGCCGTCAGCGGATACCAAGCAACCTGATGGATTTGGCTCTTACCCATCATGAGTGTTGTGGAATGTGAACATGCACACGCTGACTTGAGGCCCAATTCTACCTGTGCGGCCCTCAATCTTGAATCTATCACGATCCTCTTTGACCTTCTGAACTTCCATTGCAACGTCCCGAGCAACACCTGGTGGAAGCTGAAGCTCAGCACGAGCAGGAGCATCCTCGCTCTCCTCGCGTTTGATGCGTTGATTGAAGTGGTCGAGAAGCGAGCTCTGACCTTCAGTCGGGGGGTTTTTCTCATCCTCGTCGCGCAGATCGCCACACACATCACCAACAACTTCGTCATCCAGAGGCATGGCTCCAAGCCTCAGCTTTGTCAAGACGTTGTCACCAGCAGTCCGAGACAGGTTCGCAGATCCAGGATTGTGACCAGGTATTCCCTCGTCTTCTGCGGGGAAGTCTTCAACTACCTTGGCTCGATTGAGCATCTGAGCAAGGGGAAACTGGTCGTCTGCTCCGCGCTCGACGGTGACAACATTCAAATTGGTCTGTACAATGCCGACAAGGATCCTACCACCTTCTTTCTCCCTGGACTCAAGGAATCGGATCAGGTTGTGAAAAGCGACGGAACTAAGAGTCACTCGGTATTTGGAGCCTTGGTAAATTTTTGCTGTCTCGTTTGCCTCAACATGCTCGGGAAGGCTGATCGATCCCAGGGTTCGCAGATCATCACCATGCTCTGCTTCGAATTCGGCTTTGTACATGTCAAAAAATTTACGACCCTCGTTCGAGTAGTTGTCCTTCTCCATATGGAGGAAAGAGTAGACGAAGATTGGCCATAGCAACCGACGCAAATCGGGCTACATTGATTAGAATGCGCCAGGAACATACTCGAACGTACTCACTTTGTATATGTCAAGATTCTCTTCGATCCAATTGCGCATGAGACCTGTCGGGGTATTCAGCAAACACGCTCAAAAATCTACAGGCAATGCATAATTAAGCCTCACCGAATGCTTGTTGAAAATTCCTTCCAGTGAAGTCATCCTTTTGTGTGACGATAGGTCTACCTTCGGTCTCTAGACCTGAAGATTCAGCACGAAGCATAGCTTCCGTTTTGCTGTAGCCTTTCTTAGAAAGGTACTCAATGACCTGAGGTATGAGGTCAGAATCCATCGTAAACGAAAAGATATGAAAGTGATGAGATGAAGAGTGGGAACTATTGGAAGAATTTGAAATGGTGTTGTTGCATATGAAGGGAATGCAGGAACCGAAATAATAATCTGACAAGGCAAGAGCCATAAATGAAAGAGACAACTCTGTAGAACTGGATGTGGAAGACCCTGTTACTCGCAATGGAGATATTGGGCCTTTCATAACCGTGCGCGAGGCTACTAGCAGCATGCCTCCATTATCACGCACCACGTCCTGGTCCCTATCCGAAGACATCAGTTCTGGCTGATGAGTGGTACCGTTGTCGGCTGCCTCTGGACAAAGATCATCTTGCAGATTGTTAAATTTTGTAGCTGTTCCTGGACAATGAATCTCTTCATTTATGTCGGGCTCTCCTTCCCCTGGCGAAGAAAAAGCAGGCAAGAGGCTTGGTGATTGGGGGTCCCAAAATTTTGTCCAGCTCTTTGTTGCAGAGTCATATTGAGCTTCCACCCAGCCACTAACGGCATTCGAAGGCTGGGTCGAAATAGCTGGGCTGGCCGATGAGATTTGGGTTGCTGGTGTTGCTGGAGTGCTGCTCATATAAAGCGCTGGGACTCCAGCACAGCGGCCGTCTGGAAGTCGGGGCTGGTTGGTATGATCCCGTGTGGAGAACCAAGCTCGGGAGGCTTGTGATTGTTTGGATCGCGGCATTGTCGTCCATATAAGATACTGGAAGTGATAGGGTACGGGATTTGAGGGCACCCTGCATGTTTGTAGCTGTCTACGTTCACTCGTCTCACACCGCTAGTGTCGTAGTGGATTTGCTCCCTCCAAGATTTTTGACACTTATCATCCGTAACACTGATAGTCAACGGAACTCCATCATCAGCTCTTTCAAGTACGCACAGGGCCCCTAAATCTTCAAGGAAGCTGATAGTAGGGGACAGCCTCTGCGTTTTCCACCAGCAGAAAGCCATCACAGCTGCACCTCTAGGACTTGAAGAGAACTCAAGAGTGTTTTTGAGACCTCTTCGGAAGGTGCATCTCAATACCTCGGACATTGGGGCGGCAGATCAACCACGAGGCTCTCTAACATTTGTAGAGGCAAGAGCAAGCGACGTCGGCCCGATAGTATAGCCGGCCGCCACGCATGTCGTTTGAAGAGAACAACATAGATGCCATTTAATCTCTTCACTCCTCAGTACTCGTAAGTTGACCAAAGGAGCCCAGTGCAGCTTTGTTACAAAAATTCTACGTTTCGGCCGAGAACTCAAAACCACTTGAAGGAAACCAACGTACCGACTAAGAACAAGAAAAGGGGGAGGATGTATTAGAGATGCGCACCTAAGAAGAAAAGTTCAAGAAAGCGTCCTACTTACAATGCTGTTTAAGTTTGACTGTGACATGGGCCCCTGAGGAGGGCCATTGGGCATAGAGGCGCTTGATGGTCCCTGCAGCCCGTCATTTCTCTGCTGAGGCATACCAATGTTGGCACCGTTGGTAGAAGGGCGAGGAGGGCCCGAGCCGGTACTGCCTTGACCTGATCCGGACATCTTGCCAGGCTCAGACTCAAGGTGGAGGTGTTAGTGGTAGGGGATGCTTGTGGTGTCTATAGGAACATTCTGGGATTGAGTATACTGCACAAGTACGACCAGTGTTCGCACATCTGGGAAGGTAAGATGAAGCTGAGTGTTGTCTGGGGTTGTGAAGATTCCGCTGTCAAGAGGAATTGGAGTGTGTGAGTGTTTCGTGTCTCTAGCGCCGGAGTTCGGATCAACCAGAAGGCCCGAGCCGCTCTACGAATCAGCCGGTTTTCAAATGAGCGCATAAGTAGCTCCCTACTCGCGGTATTGACCTTGTATACTAGCACGTCAAAAGTCTAGGCCCAAACGCAAAAAACGCGAACAACGCGTTTGCACTTTACCAACTCTACTACCCCCTACTACCTCCAGCACTATGGTATATATACCGTTAGGTCCAATTTCTGCTAACAAGACTCCTAAGAAGGAGCTTATTTTATCCGAGAAAGCGATTGTTTATAAAGCGTTTCGTTCAAGAGAAAAAACCGCCTCAATAGCTTCCCGCGAAAATCTCAAAAAATTTATTATTCGAGGTATTATCAAATATTACCTTATTTAGCCTTAGAGTATTTCAAAGTTACAATCGGGACGTCCCCTTAAGCTATCGGAATAAAATAAAAATTTTATTATATATATTACTAAGGGGGAGCCTATTATCGAATATAGGGAGCTAATATCGCAATATATAATAGAATATTTGAAATCTATTATATACTATTGCCTTAAGGAATATAACCTTATTAATTAGTTTATTTAAAAAAGATTATTATTTTTAGAAACTATAATACGTAAATAACTAGCTTAATATAAAATATAAAAATATTAGACCCCCGAATAATAACAAAAAATAATTTAATTTAACAAATATTCTATAGAACAGGGGAAAAGTAAAAAATATAAATAAGTATTCTGTTTGCCTTACAAACGCTTTAAGAAAAAAATAATATAATTTATTTTAAAAGGCAAAAGTATATTGATAATAATTTAAGGAGGCTTTTATAGCTCGGAGCAATATAACTTTATTATTATAAATAAAAATAAAATTACAAAATAGGAAAAGTATTTAGCTAATAATTATCTCAAAGTTTTAGAAGAAGCAATCCTTATAATATACGAGTTAAGCCTTCTTTTTATATAGGATAATACTTTTATATATATAATATACAAAGTACGAGCGTAGCTCTGAGAATACGATATTAAAATATTAAAATAACCCCCTTTTTCCTTTGATTTTAATCTAATCGAGTACCTTTGAAAAAGGCTTAAAGAGCTCGTTTATAAAATACGGCTAAATATTGAAGAAATATATAAGAATAATAAAAAAGTATAGGAAGTTATAAGGGAGGCTTTAGAACGAGCTTAACAACTACTTCCTAAGGAGCTATTAATATTATTAACTAAAAATATAAAAAGGAAGGTAAATATAGTAATAAAGGCTAAAGGGTAGTATACGAAGTATTAAACGCAAAATGTTTTTAAGGAATTGATATACTATTACTAGTTAATTACTATGCGAAGATATAAGGCTCTCCTATAAATGGTTGGCAAATTGGATGTAATGGGGGAAATGGTGGTGCGGGGTTGTTTTTAGCTTGGCCCAGACTTTTGACGTGGCACTGTATTGTTTGCGCAACGCCGTCAACGGTTCCAAGTCTTCATTCGTCCTCCAATCACCGTTAGAACACCCCTGGCTCCGATATCCCCATTGCGCTAGCAGGTAATCATGGAGCTAGCCGTAGCCATGGATTTTGGAGCAGTCGAACAGCGAACTACCAAAGCTACAACATCTGATATGCATTGACTTGGTCAGGCCGGCCTTACTACCGGCAGAGCCATCCTCTATCTATCTGTTGATGTGCATGCATGGCGAAAATCGTGCCGGGCCAACTGCAAGAGCCGGCTCAGCCGGGAACGGGCAACTGACCGCCTTGGCTTCAAGTTTGGCAGATATGCGGAGTTCTATCGTTACAGCTGAGCTAGAGTATGGCGTTGTTATCGTGCGGAAGCACAGAGATAACAAAACAACACACAAAGCGGAAGATCTGAGTATGTGCCAACCTGCTGCAGGCGTGTGATCGGCCCTACCAAGAAGTCGCCAAGGTGTCACGTATTGCATTGCAGCAGAGGCCAATGAGGAGTAGAGATATCTACAATTGCGGCAATTGGATGTTCCTATTCTGGCCGCGCAAGGAGAAGGAAAGATACTGCAGTGAATGGACTTCTAGCACGTGGAACAATTGCTGGGATGCGCAGTAGAAGGGTGAAATATACACCGACTGCACACCACTATCGTATCGCGATTCCGTGACATGGTATTATGAAATATCTCTAGGCCACTAGAATGCAATGTGGGAATAATACGGCAATCCCGGCAATGGCAGGGATCGCGTGAATTCAGTGATTTTGATGCCGAGTTTGACATAGGTTCCGCAATTTGACAACTTAATATCCAACGCAATCCGTTTTCACCAATACAAGATTCAGTACGGAAGGGTCATGATTGCAGGCAGGTTGACAAAGAGAGAACTGCTCAATGGGCGAGCGTAATAGGTGCCTGCAACATGGTATACGGCATGCTCCCAAACGCGTATCAGGCAATGATTCACAATGGAGTCCCGGTCAGATATGATTACCAGCCCCGGAAAGATGGAACACAGACCACATCTTCACTGTGTTTTCGTACGAGTCGCAGAAGTCATTGCCAAACGCAAACAATTCGGTTCTACTTTTGCTCGATTAGTCGGTCACAAGGAGATAAATATTCGAAAGCTCTGTACTCAAGGCCCAACTTAGGACCCTTAGCAATGGCGATCGAATTGGTTTTGCGGAAATACCTGCAACATCGTAGAATCCATTTTAACAACTCACAGGATCATGACAAGCAGTGTGTCTCAAGACCCAGTCCTCTAAAGCGCTCCAGTCCCTACAACGCCTTTGCTGGCCGTCTCCTGCCCAGAAAGTTTCCTTCGGCACATGAAGTGGAGTATCATCTGCTCTACACTGTATAGATTGACGCAGTGCGTCAAAGCAGTGAGTCAGGTGCCGCATAGTCTGGGTACGATTTTCAAGCAGATCTCGATTGACGAGATCGTTCACCCTATTGCGAATAGACCTCTGCATGAAGAATCATTTCACATTAGCAAACGGTGAAAGCAAGAGGAAGATTTAGGAGGATGTGAATGACATACAAGGCGGTGCATCTGATGGAAACCATCGACGACGTAGATACCCTTTGAGGGATCACCAGGCATTGGCCGTGCAGCAGGCCATTGACGGTCGCTTAACCACGAGAGCGGAAGTGCTACGAAGCCGTTGACGATGGGTCGGTCCCAAGCTGCGTCTACTACATCAGGCTCTGGGGAACTGTATTCTGTCATTGTCTGGAATTTCATCCAGCGCTCGTCAACGGAATTGAGGGAGACTGGGCAGTGTCAGCACAGTGTGCCCGTCACAGTCGGTTATTCCTGGTATCGTACTGTGAGCATGAGCATCCCGGCTGTTTTGCGTTGGAGTGAGACTTAGGACGGTGGCAGTGTTTGACATGACGAGAGCAACAATGACCATAGCCAAGCAAAAAGTGACGAGACTGCCTGGCCTTTCCTTTGAGATCCGAAGACCTTCTGGCACCGATGACCCTTGTCTCTGAACCAGTTCGGACTCGTCTTCCGCATCAATAGATTCTTTGAGTGGCTGATAGCTCATTTTGCTTTTGTGCTTCAATCCGGTCCAAGAGAAAGGTGTAGTACTACTGGATCAAAGATACCATTCGAGGAATCGGGGGACATAGTATGCCCAGATCATAGAGGAAGGATGATAGAGCAAATGGGAAAAAGGCTAGGGGAGTGTAGGGCCACCTACGTAAGAATTAGAGACGGACGTGCATCAGGTGAGTGGACGCGTCGACTCTTCACCTTCATAAATCAGCAGAATGCATGAAAGTGGCGGAGATGGTGGCCTGTTGCAGTTGACGCATAAATCTCGTTGAATGGTCAATCAACTGATGTTGGATTGTCAAGTTAACGAGATTTATGCGTCAACTGCGACATATTGCTACCAACTCTGGCGGCAATTGCGGCTGGCCTAAGATTTTATATCAGGGTTGTGAGGAAGACGTCGGTGGAATTGGACGACTTATTCATCCTCTTCGCATTGGTGATTAGATTCGCATACACCTCTGTCAGGTACAAGCAACTGCTTTCTCGAAGACTCTCACGGTCGCTTTGGGTGTCATGATGATTGTTGGTAAGACGTCAAGTGTATACGTCCGAGTGAACTCTTTAATTGAAAGGCTGTACATGATCCGCAATTTATGCTCTTGCTCAGCCAACGCCCCTAGGGGACGGCCCGAACGGCTTCTTGATTGTTCTAAACGATGCTATTGTTACTACAGAGAAGGTAGGTGGTTGCAGAAGCTTGGTGGCTTTGGAAAGCAAGGACTGACTCATTACATCAGATGAAATGGGCATTTAACTTACTGCAAGTCTTGACCCTTGGCTTGATTAAGCTGTCTGTGAGATTCTTTTGTCGGCGAATATTCCGAGGGAAGACATTTGACTTGTACTCGAAATGCATGATCGCTCTTATCATCGCCTGGATCACTGCTTTTTTCTTCACGGTCCTTTTCGAATGTGGGACTAGATTTGAATATTTGTAGTCAACGCTTTCGAATCTTCTGACCCATTGCACAAACGACGTTATATATCTCAAAGCATACGCAATTTCAGATGTCATTACAGACGGCTTGATCCTAGCGATGCAAATTCCTGTGGTGCGTCTTCCGCGTGCTGTATCCGTCAACTTTGAAGCTCGACTTGCTCATTATACTAGGTCTGGGGTCTGCAAATGTCTTTTGAGCAGAAATTGGCAGTGTGCACGTTGTTTCTTCTGGGCCTGCTGTGAGTCAGCTGAGAATAAATCCAACTAAAGTGTAAAGAAGGCAGTACTAAGTAACCTTACGCGCAGAGCATTTGCAGCAGGATTGGCGCGAGTAGTTATCTTTGTCTCTCAGCTTAACGGTACGAGTGCCTTTCACACAGTCAACACTGCGTCGCTAATCAATATTCGCAGATTCTTTCTCGGTCTCGCAAGGCATCTGTAAGCTGTCTACTACCCGCCTCTAATTGTAGCTGACGCTCTTCACCAGTACTCATAAGCACATGGATGTATTGGAGCATGATCGAAATGGGCCTATCAATAATTGCCGCATGCCTTCCAACGATAAGACCCTTATTCGGCGACTCGTCTCCCCAGTCCTGGTATAAATATGTTAGAAGCTACGTCAGACAGCGATCTAGGTTTACCTTATCACGCTCCAAAGAATATTCGCACCGCAAAGGGTCCAGCGAACGCTTCCGTTTCTTCTGAGGCTGGGATCATGTCGCCCAATGACCTACGATTGACTACGAACATATACCCAATACGAGATGTTGAAGCGCGTGCTGAGGCACCTAGCTCCAGGATAACCGTCCGTAATCACATTGAACAGAGCTCTTATAGACGGTGAAGACAAAATGCGCGGACTGGGGCTTGGTGGCAGAAATTTGTGGGCCAAAATGTCTGTATGTGACAAGCATTCTCAATACTGTTATCAAGTCTTACTCGTATTTATCAATTTCAAACGAATCTCTTTGTCGAAATCTACAGGCTTTCAGGTCGCTGTTCGAAGTTTTACAATCCCCCAAGCAGAGATGTGGTCACGTAACAGAAGTCATTATCGTTCCGTGGACCTATCTAGACCGGCAAAACTTAATATGCACTAAAGCCTGCAATAGAAAAAGCTGAATCCGTCAGAACAAAACCATCTTAAACGCTCGGACAAGCAGGTCGATAAAATTGTGCGATCAACCCAGCCATCCACCAGATAATTTGGAGATTATCATCCCGCACACGGCTTTCCCACCATCATAGGCAGCTGTGGGCTAGTATTCGTGTTTGCAAAACTGGTGGCGCGTAGAGATTCGTCAACATTGAACGTAATTGCACCAAGAAGTACTTGTACTAGCATCATCATACAAGATTTTGATTTTCTGAAACTAGTGGTGGTGTCACAATCTCATTGAACTACCCTAATGGATGTTTGTCTTGAACAGGTGCTACAATGAGCGAAGTGCTTCTCCATTTTATCAAACAATGTCATCAAGAAGAATGGCTCCGGGCAACCGCCCTCTGCACATGTACAGTAATCACGCCAACCGTTAGCCTGTGCTTCATCCAAAGACGTCCACAAGTTGGGATTGGTAGATACTACCATGTGGCCATCGAATTCTTCAAGGTGCACAAAAGACTTACCGAGGGAGATACCTTCAGCGCCCTACCAGACTTCGGCAATATCAGAAGTACCATCGTCATTGGGAATCTCAACCTTTCTCTCTCTGTGCTCGGCGACTGCGATCGTTTAATTACAAACATCCGTCGATATGACATTGCCCAAAGCTCACCTGGTACTGCCAGAACAGCAGTAAAATAAGCCAGGGCGATGAACACGGTAAGCAGGCTGGTATATTGCATTTTGATTGGAGTGGGGAGAACGAGTTGCTCTTGAAGTAGAGTGTATCTTTGAGGAGCTTTGGGTGAGAAGGAATTAGGAAAGATGTGATGGAGATTAAGCTAGGGAGTGAGTGCCCCTTTTAAAAGCTGCGTTCTATCAGGCTTGAATTCGAATCCACGTAATTCATGACTTGCACACATCCTTCCGGCACAATCAGCAATGGATTACAGTATGAGTACCCACTGTAAGCGGGCATTCAGCAAGGCTACAGTTCCCAGAGGAAAGACTCGGGAGACTGGCTATGTTGGGGATGGATGAGCGGCATTCCCAAGGGCGTCAGCACGAGTCTTCTGATCAATTTCCCGATCGATACCTCCCCTGATCGATCGACAGCACCACTTTACGAGTCTGGACAACAGTTGGTAGGGTTGACATGGCCTCTACATCTGCAGAATGCCTGAGTCAGACGCGATGAGTGGAGAACATTCAAGCACGCATTTTCAGTTGAGACGATAGAAGCCATACTGCGGCACGGCTGCAGGCGGCACGGTTGGCGACTCGGTAATTTATCGTGAAATAGCGTGGACGTTGTATCATAATTTAGATACAAGGCAGGCCAAGTTTCACCTGCTTCATCCTTGATAAGCACTGCCCAGCTGCAAAGGTAGCTCGGGATCCGACTCCTGTAGCCTTCACTGGCTTGATGTCATCTTGCCTCGAGGATGGTAGGCTCTACCTCACCTGAACGCTACGTCTTTAACGCTACGTCTTTAACGATTCGACGTCACCTTGCTCCCAAGATCGCGATCAAGGGTGGAAGGATTCATGTTTGGGGATATCTCATTGGATGGTCTCCATTAACAACAGACATGAGCGCGTTGTGATTAGAGCGCCAGTACTTTGAACGCAGCGTAGTCTACCTGTCACAGATCCATCTCAGGCTGACCGCAGCAGCACACCACATCTATCACTGAGCTGAAACTAGCAGCATTGGCCTTCAATACTCGCTCTTGTACTCGGTTCAGGTCCTGGCCATGCAAACTGACATGCTAGCAGTGGTATCGTAGAATCACACTGTCTACGACTTTCGACTTCACTAGCACTCATTTTACCTGAATTGTTCCTACCTTACACATCACAGACATGAAGAATTCCGAATTCTCATACTCACCTATAGGCTATGAAAGCTCGCAGAAGCAACGCAGTCAGTATCATTCTGCCTCGAGACGCTTGAAGCAATATTGGAAAGACGCTGCTTTATTAATTCTCGCTGGATCGACCTCAATACTACTCTTCCTTCTCTTGGTCCACCTCAAAGGTCCAAGGAGCATGAATAGTCACTACGGTATGCAATCCTGAAATCTAATTCAGCTTCGACCGATTACTTACTATGTGGAGCAGTTGACACCGGCTTAGACTACTGGAGGCAATATGACTGGTGGTCAAAATACAGCTCTATGGCTCCTGAAGAGCAGGCAGCGATAGACAAGTCATGGGCTGAAGTGCTCCCCGCTCATGGCATCGTTGCTGTAGAGCACGACTGGGCCTTGGAAAGACAATTACCAGCCACCATGAGCTTACCCAGTGACCCTTCCAAAGGAGTTTACATTATCGACGCCTACCACCAGATTCATTGTCTTGTACGTCTCCTTTGATCCAAATCTCCGACTCACGCCTAATGGTCAACAGAAGATAGTTCGCAAAACGAACCGTTAACTTACCCACCAGGCCGTTCAATGCACTGCTTTGACAGCCTGCGCCAGTACGTAATGTGCACAGCAGGCGATACGCTTCTCTATTCGTGGGGTCGCAATAATACTGGAAACGGGCAGCCTCGGAAGTGCAGAAATTGGTCTGCTCTCCGAGACTGGGCAACTGAACACACTGCGTGCTATAGAGATTCCACTCATCCAATTTCTCTCTTAGAGCACTTCGGACATTGCGATGATGGCACAGACGGGCTACTATTGGACGAACAGTAATGTGAATAACGGTCTAAGCATACTTGCCTAGGCGGACAGCGTGAAGGCAGTTCATCAAGTCATACCATTTGCAGTAGATGAGGTCCTCTGTCACAACAGGCTTAGAGAAAGGAAGAACATTACTTTTTGACGTAATCTGCGAAGTAGACATAGTACCCGACTTGTTTGTGGGAATCGTGAATCCGCAATCATAAAAGGCACACGCAAAAGGTAGCTGAAATTTTTGTGGGGACAAGTTGTATGCAGGGGTAAGCGGCATGAGGCACTTCGTTTATCCGGAGGATTGACTGACTTCTGCCTACTACAGTATCATTGTGTTTTCCTCATAACAGATCACAGCTAAGACTGTTAATTAGAGCATCGTCTTACAGCTAAGGTACTTGAATGTCTTGACTAGTGTTCGACAGACCAGCGAAACTAAGTATAAGTGGCGTCCTGCCTGCGTGCCACCCACTCGTTCTTCTTTGTGAAGAAGAGGCACGTATCAACCTGGAGTTGTCTTCCAAAACATGATGACAATAATACAATTGGGGACTGTGTTTCTTACCTTGCAGCTTTCTTACGTCCTTTACGCCGTGATCAGTAGAGTCTTCCTTAATCCTCTGAGACACATCCCGGGTCCGAAGCTGGCAGCCTTGACTTCATGGTATGAGTTCTATTATGATGTTATCCACCAAGGGCGATATGTGTGGAAGATAAGAGACTTGCATCGGAAATACGGTCAGTCGCTTTCGGATGCCTTCGAGACGCGCTGATCTCGGTTCTCATGTACTTGATCAGGTCCACTTTACTCCTTGGGAGATCCACATCAACGATGTCGACTTCTTGGATGACATCTACGCACCCTCCTTTCGTCGACGCGACAAATATGCCTATCAGACGAGAACCTTACCTGTGCCCTTGTCTCTAGGTGGGACTGTCCAACACGACCTTCACCGCAAGCGACGAGAGGCCGTGGACCCTTTCTTCAGCAAGAAGTCTGTACAAGATCTCATACCAATGATTGCGGCAAAAATCACTCTACTGTGCAAGCAGTTTGACGATCATCTGAAGAAACGGAATCCTGTCAGTCTCTCTGATCTCTACTTTGCTTTTGCAAATGAGTAAGTGACAAATTGAAGCGTTCGGCACCTTTGCTAAAGAGGAACAGCGTTGTACTACAGTACAGCTTTGGACATAACAATGACCTGTTGAGAGATCCAGCCCGAGCATCTGTTCTGCGCAGAAATCTCTCTGAGCTTTTGCTGGGGGTAAAGATCAATCAGCACTTTCCATGGATCGTGGACGGCTTGGAAAAGCTACCGATGACGCTGACCAAGAACATCATGCCACCTGGAGTTTTGGACAAGAAGGAATTTTCTTTAGTGAGTCTCAACTGATTGTTAAGTACGAGAGCTGATCTTTTTCAAGAGGATCCAGCAAGAGATCCATCAGGTACTCAACGACCGCGACGATACTAAGCGAGGTGGAAAACGATCGATCTTCTATGACTTACGTGACAACCCCACTCTACCTTCCGTGGAAAAAAGCCCGATGCGGCTGGAGCACGAAGGCACGTTACTTATCATGGCAGGTGTGCGCATCCACCAGCTCGGGGTCGGCTCATGCTCTGGTCTGACAAGTTTGACATTAGGAACCGAGTCGACCGCAAAGTTCATCGCCATCACCCACTACCATCTGATGGTCAATCCTCTGATGATGGCTAGAGTCCGAGACGAGCTTCGCACGGTCCCTGAAAACGCTTCTTGGACAGAGCTCGAACAACTGCCCTACCTCAGCGCTTGCATAGCAGAGGGCAACTGGCTCTCATTCGGCGTGACTGCACGCGTATGCCGCATCGCCCCCGATGAAACTCTTCGCTACAAAGGTTTCGCCATTCCGCCTGGCACGCCCGTCAGCATGACAAGCCTGTACGCTCATACAGACGAGGGCATCTTCCCGGATCCGTGGACTTTTAATCCGGACCGATGGCTTGGCCCTGAGGGTGTGAGGAGACGCAAATATCAGATGGCGTTCAACAAGGGCGGACGGATCTGTATCGGGATTAACCTTGCCCATGCGGAGATGTTCCTTGTCATTGCAGCCGCCGCGAGATACGACATGGATCTATTCGAGACGGATGCTTCAGATGTGGAGTTCCAGCATGACTATCAAGTTGCCTTTCCAAAAATGGCGTCGAAGGGCATTCGAGCTACCGTGAAGGGGAAAGCGGCAATGACTTGAAAGTTTGAATGTTGTGGTAGGACTGCTTCTCCAATTGATGCAGGTTAAGTGATTCGAATGGCCAGCGTATAGGTTTCTCCATTCGACGCGTACGTTCGCCTGTCTCGAAGTCAACTTGCGATGATTGAGATTGCGGTCACGAAGGAACAATATTGAGAACATTGAATTTGTATTTCTCAACGTCTCACTTCGGAAGGATGTTGCGCTCTCGGTCTCCTATCGCAGTCGTCGACTTGGTACTTCATACCATGCTTTTTCATGGGAAGAGCTATTGACACACTCCTTTTGGCTGCATGCCCACCCCCAATTAACTAGATGCACCCCCGCCCCCACAATTAGATCAGATCCTACTCAGCCTAGCTAACCACAATGTCGTATTCTCAGTCGGGATATGAATTCTTGCAGTGCAACACCAATAATGCGTATATAGGTACCTTTTATCAGAGCAATTATTGAATATTTGTATTTTCAATTTAGAATAGGTGCATTGAATAGCTAGCGATTAGTCTCACCTCTAGACCAAAAGCGGTTAAGATATCATTAAATAAGGTTTGACGCTACTAGAGCTCCCAGTATCCGCTCCCTGCATCTCCACATGCTTTGATTACACTTTCGGACAGTCGCAGACCAGGGCATTGGGATGTTTAACATTCATGGATTCCGCCCCTATGGATATCGACTTGACGTCGAGCGATCACATCAAACAACTGAATGAACTGGACAGGGTAAACCAAGTACAAGAAAAGACCCTCATTTGTGCTGACACTATTGCAAGGATGTAGTGAAGCTCCTGCAATCTGCCAGTCTGGCAGTCAAAGCTCTGGCCAGTCCAAGAGCTGAATCGGCTGAAGCACTGGATCAGTCTCCGAGCCTCGAACGGCAGAAAGAATCTTTTACAGCTGCCGCTTCCCAGTACTTTACATTACTCTCGTCGATAGATGCTCGTCTCCGCCAGCAAATATCCGCACTCGAGGAGGCCGAAATCATTCCAGCGGAGGTGGTGACACGAGAGTCGCAGAGTAGCTTGCTAGGCCCAGGAACAAATACAGATGCCATTACTGGCGGTGGCTTTGGTAGTCTCGATGTTGGATGGTTGAACAGCCGGAATGATCATGTGGGCAAGGAAAAGGAGGCAGAGCTGTGGGAAGAAGCTCAGAAGATGGTTGAAAAGCTCGAAAAGGATCGTGCTGATGGAAAAGAGATCGATCTCGGTGCCAAGATTTCATCTGGACAGAGGGAAGCCAGTCATGGCGATGAGCAGATGGATCAGACTTGAGCTGCACGCACAATAGCAAAGCCATCATCAAATCCATCGGATATTCTGAGCTACCAACCAGAGGATCCAAGGACTCCTTTTACCCCCAAACATACAAGTGTACGTCTTTCCATCTAGGCGACTCAAGTCTGCTAACTTCGGAGTAGATTGAATCACTAAAGCTGGGTAAGTCTGACTGGTCATGTAGGGCCAAACGCGTATCGAGACTTGGAAATGCGTCTCTCTGCAATCGAAAGCGGCCGTACACACATGAATCGATCATCGCAGTGAGATTTGGCATTCAGAGATCTTACAGGTGGCACGAGAGAGTGATTGAAGGCAGGCTGAATAGAGTGGATGGAGACAAATGGTCGTGAGGATCTCCAGAAGCTTCTCCATCTTAGCATAGCACACTTGCAGCAAAGTAGAAGCTTTTGGCTGTGGGAATGTTCGGTCATGTCTTCTCAGGCTGCATTCACTATGATTGGAAGGAGCGCACCATTTGGAATCCGACTGATGCCTCATGACACGCTGGCTAGATTATCTTACTCCAGTAGAAATTACTACAGAGGTTCTTGATCATTTCAGTCATTTCATGGAAGTGTCATCTCAAGAAGATTATGGAGGTCAACGTAGAGTATGCGAAAGAGAATAATCGGCATGAACTGGCAGAGGGAAGTGGAACAGACGCCAGCAAATTCCAAACGCACCTCGGACCTGCAACTGCAACTGCAGCCGATATCCCCAGAGGCTCCACCGACACCTTACGAAGTCTCGACATTACACATAACATACCCAAGGTTATTGTGCCAATGGATTCCGAGGAATCTCCATGGGGTGGTTTGTCCGCCTTGGGCTACATTTTACCAAACGTGCTGAGCGAAAGGCTGATCTGCTACTTCAGATGTCCCCTCGCGATCAAGTTCCAACGCAAACCTCACAAAAGCTGGGGAAAACGAACAGCTAGGTCAGGATTCATTATACTCCTTGCCTTCCCTGCCAATGACTCATCGATTGTTAGTTACCGAAGCAAAATCAAAGCTGCAAGATGCCACTCTCTCCGCTCCTTCTACTCCCAGATCCCCAGCCAGTAGAGGTCCGAGACCGTCAAAGAAGGTCGCTGCACCCGCAACACGCCTGGAACCTATCAATGACTCCCTTGGCCCCCTCGGCCCACTGGGTGAGAACACCGCCGTTCCTGAGCCTGAACAACCTCCAGCACCTCCCTTGAAGGAACAATCGTTGCCCGTCCGCAATGCTCGCCAAGCACCTCCACCACATTCTCCTATGAGGGGTAGTATGATCGATTCGTCAGACCTGGGAGACGATGACAGATCCTCTGTGAACTCGAGGCAAAGGTTCCCATCTCAAGGGCAGCCTGTCCCGGATCCAAGGAGGCAGACGCAACCAAGTGTCAGCATCGAGCAGGCAGCAAGACCAAACTTTGATATCACCGTCGGAGATCCGCATAAAGTTGGGGATCTGACAAGTAGCCATATAGTCTACCAAGTACGGACCAAGGCAGGTTACTACCCGTTCCATGCCGCGGAAAGAAATCATTGACCAAGCTAGACATCCTCGAAAGCATACAAACAGTCGGAATTCTCAGTGAGCCGTCGGTACCGAGACTTTCTGTGGCTCTACAACTCCCTCCATAGCAGCAATCCAGGCGTGGTGGTCCCACCGCCTCCGGAAAAGCAAGCGGTCGGGCGGTTTGACAGCAATTTTGTCGAATCTCGGCGCGCGGCCCTCGAGCGCATGCTTAACAAAACCGCCGCACACCCGATTCTCCAACATGATGGGGACCTCAAGATATTCCTTGAGAGCGATGCGTTCAACATGGATGTCAAGCACCGGGAGCATAAAGAGTTGGGCCTTGGTGAAAGCAAAGGAATGCTCAGTTCGCTCGGGCTCGGCAGTGCCACGACCGGCAAATTCATTGAACATGATGACTGGTTTCACGACCGTAAAATCTATCTCGACGCGCTTGAGAATCAACTGAAAGCTCTCCTTAAGTCCATTGATGCCGTCGTCTCCCAACGGAAAGGTCTCGCAGAAGCAGCTGGTGACTTTTCCGCCTCCTTACACGCACTATCCACCGTCGAGCTCTCCGTGTCCCTTTCCACTCCCCTTGAAGGCCTCTCCGATCTGCAACTTCGTATTCGCGATCTTTACGACCGTCAAGCTCAAACAGATGTTCTTACTCTCGGTATCACAGTTGATGAATACATTCGACTGATCGCATCCATCAAGATGGCTTTCGCCCAGCGCCAAAAGTCTTTCCATTCGTGGCATAGTGCCGAAGCCGAACTCCAAAAACGAAGAGCCACTCAAGAGAAAGTTCTTCGGTCTGGCAAAACTCAGCAGGACCGATTGAATCAATTACAAGCTGACGTCGGCGATGGGGAACGGAGGTGCCACCAAGCCAGATTGCTATTCGAAGACATGGGACGTCTGATGAGGGGTGAACTCGAGCGATTCGAGCGTGAGAAGGTGGAGGACTTCAAGAGCGGAGTAGAGACATTTTTGGAGGGTGCTATTGAGGCGCAGAAAGAGGTACGCTCAATATTCCTTCCCCTCTTCACCCGCCCTGCTGAAGAGAAGACTTGGCACTGACAAACCCATCACAGCTAATCGAGCTCTGGGAAACGTTCCTAATGCAACTCGACGCCGACGAAGACGGCGAACCCTTCTTCAAACCCCCGGCCGTCCCCGACGGACCCTCACATCCGCCTAACCCGCAAGAGCAGCCAGGCCCACAACAAGCAGAACAGCAGCAAGGCCAGAACGAAGCGATCCCGCGACCAACAGATGGGTTCGGAGCGGGAGAAGACTCGGCGCCGACTAAAGGAAAGGAGGGGGGGGTACACGCTGACGCAACGACTGCGGCGACTGCTACCGCAGAGCAAGAAGAGTAGCAGGGCAGTTGGGGGTTGGGATGGCCGACGCATGCATCCAGCGGCGTCAGACTGGGGCACGTGAAAACTTGTGTACTTATTTACCAAACAAAACTCCATCATCCAACTGCTACTTCCCACATCAAAACGTCCATTCTCCGACCCAATCAGACATCCCTTCCCCAACCCGCTCAATTAGCAGGCCACCTTGCCCCCCTCCACACCAAATCCCCCCTCCAGTCACCCTATCCCAGACAAACTCAACCCCCCCCAACAACTAATCCAGCATCTTCCACGGCCACACCACCAAGTCCCCCGTAAACAAACCCACCCCCTCCCCCGCAATTAATCCAGCACCTCCCAACCT
>JAABUQ010005389.1_pt1 | contig 20506 bp, 20 predicted proteins | sample 5560001 | NCBI WGS metagenome assembly JAABUQ01 (sample SAMN10711888, study PRJNA513371) | rock metagenome | isolation source: Antarctica rocks | place: Antarctica: Victoria Land, Finger Mt nord | collected 2015-12-18
ACGCTGAGGCTCGGCGCGCAGTTGGGAACTCGAGGTGGATTGCGTCACCTCATGATAGAGCTGATTGAGCTGCTCCCACATCTCTGAGCTAATCTGCTCGCGAACCTGGCTCGCATTGTCCCGCGCAGTGGCGATGCAAGACACGATCGACGAGCGATTTTCATTGTCCGAGATAAGCTTCATCATGGCGGTGAGAGGATCGAGCTCGGCAGCGGCTGCACCGAGACCTAAGCTAGACGTGATTCTCTGCCACCGCTGCTCGGTTGAGACTTTTGAAGGGTTCAGCATCAGGTTGTAATTGGCGTCCAGAACCCGCGCGCTATGATCGGCACGCTCGAAGTACCGGCTCATCCAGTAAAGGCTGTCGGCTACGCGTGAAAGCATTTCTTAATCCTTTTTGGCCACGAACGTACCTTCTCAATTTTGGAGAACCCAGGTATCCTTCGAACCGCCGCCTTGCGATGAGTTCACGACAAGCGAACCTTTCCTTAGAGCGACCCGCGTGAGGCCGCCAGGCACAATCGTAATTTTCTCGCCAAACAGCACATACGGTCGTAGATCGATATGCCTCGGCTCAACCCGGCTATCGTCCGTGAAGCAGGGAGCAGTCGAAAGGGCCAGTGTAGGTTGAGCGATGTAGTTCCGAGGTTCATCGAGGATGCGCAACCGGAATTCATCGCGTTGCTCCGCGGAACTATGGGGACCGATCAGCATGCCATATCCGCCCGATTCACCAACTGCCTTGACGACGTATTTGTGAAGGTTCTCGCAGACATGTGCCCGCGCAAGAGTATCGGTCATCAGCAGGGTCTCGACATTATCGAGGATCGGATCTTCGCCGAGGTAGTACTTGATGATCCGGGGCACGTAGGCGTAGATTGCTTTATCGTCCGCGACACCTGTCCCGAGCGCATTCGCCAGCACGACGTTACCGGCGCGATAGGCGTTGAAGATGCCGGCCGCGCCTAACGAGGAATCAGGGCGAAAGGCGAGTGGGTCAAGAAAATCGTCGTCCACGCGGCGGTAAATTACATCGACACGCTGCAGGCCGGAGGTGGTCCGCATGTAGACGAAGTTGTCGTGAACCACCAGATCGCGCCCTTCCACCATTTCGATGCCCATCTGACGAGCGAGATAAGTGTGCTCGAAGTAAGCCGAGTTGTAGACGCCGGGCGTAAGGAGCACGATCGTGGGATTGGAACGGCCTTCCGGAGCCAGCGAACGCAGGGTGGCTAGCAAAGCCTGACTATAGTGCTCAATCGGCTTCACGCCATACTTCCGGAACAGAATGGGAAAAGTCTGTTTCATCACCTTGCGGCTGGTGAGCATGTAGGAGACGCCGCTCGGCACGCGCAGATTGTCTTCGAGCACCACGAATTGGCCGGTGGGCAGACGAATCAGATCCGTGCCGCAAACGCTCACGTAAACGTCACGCGGAACTTTAACGCCCCGCATCTGCCGGCGGAAATGCTTGCACGTATAAATGACTTCGCCCGGAATGATCCCGTCCTTCAGAATGCGCCGCTCATGGTAGAGATCTTTCAGGAACAGGTTCAGAGCGGTGATGCGCTGCGTGAGTCCGCGCTCGATCACTTCCCACTCCGCGCAGGGAATGATGCGCGGCAGAAGATCGTGCGGAAAGATGCGTTCAGTTCCTTCCGTCCGGCCATAAACGGTGAAGGTAATGCCCTGGTTGAAGAACGAGACGTCGGCTTCTTTTTTGAAGCGGCGAAGTTCGTGAGACGGCAGGCTCAGGAGGCGCGAAAACAGGGCGCGATAGTGCGACCGCGGACGTCCGTTCGGACGGAACATCTCGTCGTAGGCTGTGGTTAACTCATACTCGGAAAAAGGTTCCGGAATTCCGCGTTGAGCGAGAGATGAAGGCATTGCCATAGTTCACGAAAGATCGCGAATCCGGAAAGTCTTCAACTTGGAATCGACCCGGGTATTTTGATACGTCGAGTATACCCCCTGTTCTTTTTACTCCCTTTTGCCTGGATCAAGTTCTCTGGAGCAGCGTTGCAGACTATATAGCCTCAATCGGCGGAGGGGTGCGGAAGTTGATTTCAGGCAATTGTTCTACCGCCCTTCGAAGGGACTGCTCCCAGGAGGAATGAATGATGAGCAGGTCCTGATCGGAGGCCGCAAACCGCCTGTATTGATCGAGGCTGAGGCTGTCCTTACGGTAGAGCAGAATTTCGATGGGCGGCCCGACAGTCACGTTCGAGCGGATGGTTGCATCAAACGAGAGAAGCGCGTACTTGGCGGCCACCTCGAGCGAAGTAGCGGCTTCGATACCGCGATCGAGAATCGGGCGGCCGTATTTACATTCGCCCAGCTGCAGGTACGGTGAATCCTCGGTGGCGCGCAGAGGGTTACCTTGCGGGTAGATGAGATACAGGCTGGGAGCTTCCCCTTTGACCTGACCTCCGAGCAGCAAGTGCACGTTGAAATTGAACTGATCGCGTTCGAGCGCCGCGCGATCAATATCAGAAACGCGCCGAACGCAATCGCCCACAATGCGCGCTGCCTGGTAAAGCGATGTCGCCTTCGCCAGTCCTTCACCGCGATCAAATTCGCTACGTAAAAGCGTGTTCACGGACTGGCTGATCGAAAGGCTCCCACTCGAAAGCAGCACAAAGACCCGCTCGCCCGGCTGCACGAAGTAGTGCATCTTGCGGCATACGTTCACCTGGTCGAATCCTGCGTTAGTACGCGAATCCGACGCCATCACAAGTCCGTCGTCTGTCACTATGCCCAGACAATAAGTCATTTGCCTCCCTGGCTGCTCTGTTGCTGAATGCTCTATTGTGGCAAGTCGCTATTTCAGAATTGTGTGCCGGTTCCGTTACACTGTCGAGATACGCTGAAGGGACTCACGTCAGTTCCGCTGCCGGGTAAGCAGATCGGCTAAGTGAACCAAAAAATTCTGGAGCTAACCGAATATGCTGATCCACCTTGGATACGACATCCGCTTTGATATTCCGAATCCAGTTCCGGTAGTGGCGCTGCTCAATGTGCATCGATCGCGTGAAGCGGACCTGCTCGAACCCGATGAGCTGCAGATTGAGCCGAATATTCCAATCGATAAATACACGGACAGTTTCGGAAACCGTTGCTGCCGGTTCCTGGCGCCGACGGGTTCGCTGCAGCTGAAGAACTCGACGCTGATCCAAGATTCCGGCAATCTGGATGTGCAGAACTTTTCTGCGCGAGAGATGCCGGTGGAAGAATTACCCACTGAGGTCTTGCGCTTTCTCCTGGCAAGCCGGTATTGCGAGGTGGATCTGCTCTCAAACACCGCCGCAGAGCTTTTCGGGCACATCACGCCGGGCTGGGGGCGAGTGCACGCGATATGCAGCTGGGTGCATGAAAAGGTCATGTTCGGCTACAGCTTCGCCCGATCCACGAAGACTGCTCTGGATGTCTACACAGAGCGTATGGGTGTCTGCCGGGACTTCCAGCATCTCGCGATTACCTTCTGCCGCAGTTTGAATATTCCGGCGCGCTATGTGACAGGCTATTTGGGCGATATCGGTGTGCCCGTTTCAGATACTCCGATGGATTTCAGCGCTTGGTTTGAAGCTTATCTGGAAGGCCGCTGGTGGACTTTCGACGCGCGCCACAATCAGCCTCGCATCGGCAGGGTGTTGATGGCGACGGGGCGCGACGCGGCCGATGTCGCGATTACAACGTCCTTCGGACGCGCCAAACTGAGCAAGTTCACTGTCGTCACGGATGAAGTGACGAAGGAAGCGAACTATACAGCAGCATCGAGCGCTTCGCGCAATACGGTGTCGCCGGCTTGAACTCTCGCAATCGAGACCACCTCGATGGTTACATACTTACTGTGCCTGTGCGGGTTGCTGCAGAACGCTTTTGACCTGTTCGGGCAGTTTGTCGGCTCCCGCAAGTAGAAAGCTGATCTGCCACATTTCCTTATCTGACAGCGATTTTCCGTAAGCAGGCATTCCGGTGAGCCGGATACCGTTGGCGATTTTCCAATAGGTCTCACCGGGTGGATCGTCAGTCACGCCCTTGTCGTGAACGAGCTCCGGAGGTTTGGGGAACATCCCTTTGGCCGTGGCGGATTGCGGCTGATCCATTAGTCCATGGCACATCGCGCAGTGTTGACGATACAAATGGGCGGCATTTTCAAGGTCCGCTTCAGCCGGCTGAAATGGAGCGTTCTTCGGGGCCTCTTTATCGATCCGTGCATTGAGCGCCATGTGAGCCAATTTTATTTCGAAGGGAATCGGAGGCGCCGCTGTCGCGACCGGGGCGTATCCGAAGAAGAAGTACGCGTAGAGGGCAGCGAGCACAAGGATCACACCGAAAATCATTCCGAGAAACAGTCGCATTCTGTTCACGATACGGCATGCCTCGTACAATACAGAGGTGAAAATTGGAATTGCCGGGCTTGGTTTTATGGGCGCAACGCACCTGAACGCGATCAGCAAAATTCCCGACATCAAGGTAACGGGGGTCTGTACGACGAATGAACGGGCGCTGCAGGGTGACTTAACCTCGGTAGGGGGCAATCTCGATGTACCGGCAGTAAAGTACGACTTTACGGCTGTTAAGAAATCGAGTGACTGGCAGCAGTTCTTGACATTTCCTGAGTTCGATGCGGTTGACATTTGCCTTCCGACTGATTTGCACGCGAACATAGCGGTGGCAGCCATGGCGGCGGGAAAACATGTGCTTTGCGAGAAGCCGATGGCGCTGAACACGAGCGACTGCGAGCACATGCTGGCAGCAGCGGAGAAACATAACCGTGTGCTCATGATCGGCCATGTTCTCAGGTTCTGGCCTGAATATGAAACCCTCCACGACTTCATCAAGGGCGGGAAGCATGGCGCCATCCGGTCGGTGCAATTTTTGCGAAGTGCGGGACTGCCGGACTGGAGCCGCTGGCTACCAGTGGAACAGCGCAGCGGAGGCGCGGTGATTGATCTACTGATCCACGATATCGACCAGGCTATCTGGCTGTTCGGTATGCCCGAGCGGATAACAGCGAAGTCTCAGGGTCCGGTGGACACTTTGGCGGCCACGCTCAGTTACCCTGACGGCTTGCAAGTAGAAATCAGGGGTGGGTGGTTGCCAGCGGGAGAACCGTTCTCGATGGGTTTTCGGGCCCAAGCAGAACGCGCAGGGTTGGAGTTGGTCTCGAATAATTTGTTTCTGCATGATGAAACGGGCCGGCATGAAATGCAGTCAGCGAAGCATGATGCGTATCAGGCGGAGATTGCTTATTTCGCGAATTGCTGCGAAACGAGAAGAAAGCCTGAGCGCTGTTTAGCGGAGCAATCCGCAGAGGCGCTGGAACTGGCATTGCTGTTGAAAGAGTCAAGAACGAGAGAGGGACAGTCGATCAAATGTTAGGACTAGAAGACCTGGAATTGGGGCTGATGTTCTGGGCCACGGAGAACCCGCGCCAGACACTCGAACACGTGAAGCAGTTTGGACTGCGCGCGGGGCAACTCGGCTTTCCCGGAGAGCTGTCGCTCGACAGAGCTGGGGAGAAGTGGGACAAAGCTCTGACTGAAGAGCAGTTCACGGTAGTCACGGCAGTTTGCAGTTACGTGGGCGAAGACTATCAAGACATCCCCACAGTGCAGCAGACGGTCGGCTTAGTGCCGGAGAAGACGCGCGCTGAACGCGTCGCAAGAACGAAGGCCGTTTCGGACGTTGCGCGCGAGCTTGCGTTGGAAAGCGTGGCTTGTCACATCGGTTTTGTGTCGCATGATTTCGGCAGTGAGAGTTATGCAGCCATTCGAGACGTAGCGAGAGACATTTGCGACCACTGCGGTGAGAACGGCCAGTCCTTCACGCTCGAAACGGGGCAGGAACCGGCCAAAGTGCTGCTGCAATTTATGGCTGACGTCGCGCGGCCCAATTTGAACATCAATTTCGATCCGGCCAACATGATTCTCTACGGAACGGGCGACCCGATCGAAGCTCTGGGCGTACTGGGGAAGCATGTAGTCTCAGTGCACTGCAAGGATGGCGATTGGCCGCCGCTCGATCAACCGCTAGCGCTCGGAACAGAAAAGCCGCTCGGTGAGGGCAGCGTGGATTTCCCGGCGTTCATCGCAAAGCTGAAAGAGATTGGCTACCGCGGTCTCCTGAGCATCGAGCGCGAAGAGCAGGATCAGGCGAAGCGAACGGTGGATATCCGGAAAGCGATCGCACTGCTGACAAAGTTAAGAGCCCCAGCCTCCACCACCGGGAGTTTCAATGCGTAGGATCGCGCCCGCGCTTAGATGACGGCGGGCCTTGAATACGTGATTCCTTGGTGAACGAGAGGGCCGCCTCGCCGTTGATCAGCGCCACACTGTGGACGTGCCGCCAATCTCATCTGAAGATTGCATCACCTGAAAGCGCGTATTCTACGCGTCGAGAGCCTCGGCCAGCCACTGCAGGTCATGCTGCATGCGCGGCGCGAGATAGGCGTTAGCGAGATAGGCGTTAATCAGAACCGTGGACCGACCACGGAACGGGCAAGGAGCGCAGGTCTTCCGCACGCGGTGTTCATTCACTGGATTGGCGAATGAGAGCAGGAGTGAGATTGCAACCGATTCAGGTCGAGCGCGCTGCACGGCTTCTCGCAAGCGGGCCAATTCTTCGTCAGATACCGGAGCAGGATGCTGCCGGTCGCTCGCGGTGCGCTCCGCCACTCCGAATCGCATCCGTGAACGTACCTCCGGTATCGATCGCAATGCGCATTTAAGCGAAGTTCAAGTGGAGCTCTTTGCCGACCTTCCAGATGTAATTCCTGGCATCTTCGTACTCTTCGGGCCTTTTCAGGTGCTCCAGCATGAGTGGAGCAGCAACAGGAAGCTTTGCCAGTTGCGTGAGATAGGTTCTGTAATCGATGCCTCCGTGTCCCGCACCGACTTCTATGAAGTGCACGTTTAGTTCGTTAGCCCAATATAGATCCTTGGCGTGGCACGAGACGACCCAGGGACTCAGAACGCGAAAGCATTCGGTGATGACTTTGGTGTTGTCGTAGTAGCGCGCAGGAGAATTGATGATGTTGCAAACGTCCAGATGAACGCCGAAGGCTTTCCGGTCGACGGCCTTGATCAATTTGAGATAACTGTCGGGGCCGTCGGGAAGCGACCAAGGCATCATTTCGATGCTGAACTTCGTCCGCCTGGGCTTGATCTCGTCGATGATGCGCCGGCAGTTTTCGACCGTCGCATCGAAGAACGCGGCTGACAGATTCTTGGGATTGGGACCATACCAGATAGTGGGATTGTAGGTTCCGGCAATATCTACGCAACAACGTGCGCCCACGGCTTCGGCGAGAGCCAAACGCTCGATTACGTACTGGAGGTTGGCAGCTCGTTTCTGTTCGTCCGGGTCGAGCAGATTGCGCCAAGCTCCGACTTCGGCGATCACAACGCTTTCCGCAGCAAAAGCCTCGTGTATAGCTTTGACGCGAGCCGCATCGGAACTCTTCGCCTCAGGGCAATAACCCGCACTGTATCCGAGCCGGCGATGCTCGCGTGCCAGCTCGCGCGGATCTTCGCTCTTCAGAAAAACGGGACCGCCGAGGCGGATGGTTCCCCCTCCAGAGGTTACAGCGGCGGCTACAGCGGCAGGAATGGCGGCGACGGCTGCACGCCGGGTAATCTCGGGCATCTCACAAGTGTATGGCGCGACGGTATCGCGCGAGTCATGGGGGATTTAGGAGCTGACGCGGCACACTGTGAGAGTGCTAATTGGCAGCGCTCGACCAGCTACGCCTCCTTTTCGATGGCGCGACACGACGGCAGCGCAGCGGAGCACGCTCGTCGCTGCCGCACTAGGCTGGATGCTCGATGTCTTCGACGTGATGATTTACTCGGTATTTTGCTCTCGAGCTGGTGACTGCATTCTTCGGAACAGGTTCTTCACGAGCTCCGGAATTCTGGGAAGCGGACTGTTCCCAACATTCATTCGCGCTACAGCGCTTGGTTAGGATGTTCGACCAAGAATCTTGGGTCCTGGTTGAATGTTGCACCGATATCACGCCATAGAGGGGCGACGCCATCAAGGGGAGAAAGCAACAGACCAGGATCCGGCTCGCATCTTGTGCATTTGGGTAATATCCAGATTGAGGAAAATGATGCGTACGAAATTCTTGATTACTGGAACACTCCTTGGAGGACTCGTGCTCACTATTCTGAACTGGGTTACTGCGTCGATTCTTCCTCCCCGCTACAAGCAATTCAAGAATCCTAGTGCTCTTGTGGAGGCAATTCGCGCAAATGCATCAGAGAATGACATCTACACTGCTCCCCAGGGCCTGTTCATATCCGTTTCACTCCGCCCTCAAATCCCCAGCTTTGCTTCTCGCCTCGCCGGCCAACTTGCCGTCGAGTTTGGCGTGGCTCTGGGCTTGTCGTTGCTCGTACTTGCAATACCAATTCGCTCATCGATAAGAACGGCTGGTCTGATAGGACTAACGGGGCTGCTTGCTGGTGTGGAGACACATTTCCCAAATTGGAACTGGGCAGGTTTCCCAACGAGCTATCTACTGGCTGGCAGTGCGTACCTATGCGGAAACTGGTTTGTTGTCGGCCTAGTGTTGGGCGCGCTTCGGCATAAAGTAGACACGGACACCGTCGAAAGATGAAATGCAAGAAGCTTGCACTTGCGCCGAATACGGAGTAAAGATGTAACGGTCATGGCAGTGGAAGCTTGATCAGTCTCAAATCGGGAGCATTTTCAAATTGACGTCGTGGAAACAACGTTCGCAGGTCTTTCGCACGATGCCGCGGCGCTCACTCCTCTTGTTCCTTGGCGGGGTTGCGTGCTTGCTCGCCGCAGTTGGAAGCGGCACTGACTCGCTCAGTCTCGAGGTTTCTACTACTCCGCGATTCTTAACAACAGTGGTGCTGACCTCGATCTCGAGCGCTCTTTGGGCTTTTTTCGGCGCGATGCGAATGACCAAGTCCCTGAACGCCATGGGATGTGCTCAGGTTGCCGCTTTCATTGTTACTGTGCGACTTCTTCCGCCGTCCTATCATTCACTCACAGTCGACCAATGGCGATTACAGGTCCTCGTACATAGCGGCCTCACTCTGTTTTTTATCCTCGCTGGATACTTACTGTTCATTCTGTTTTTCCGGCGCGAGGGCGCTAGATTTTTTGCCGCGCACACAGAAATCGAGTTAGCTTCGAGAATTCAGGAGCGGCTCGTCCCCGCTATCTCGAAGAAGATTTGGCGGTACGAAATTCTTGGTGTATCGCTTCCGAGCGGAGTTGTGGGAGGCGATTTACTGGATTTTGTGGAAGGAAGCGAGGTAGCTTGCGCCTACGTTGCCGATGTAGCCGGGCATGGTGTTGCGGCCGGGGTGCTCATGAGCATGGTGAAAGCTGCAATGCGGATGCGGTTTCGGGTCAGTCCGAACAGCGGGACGCACTTACTCGAAGCGATCAATGAAGTTCTGTGCCCGCTTACCGAGGATAATTCATATGCGACATTTGCCTGTGTTCTGATCGGTCCTGAGCCTCGGCTGACCTTTTGCCTCGCGGCTCACCCACCCATTTTTCACTTCCAGCAGCGATCGAAAGCCGTTGAACGCTGCTCCATCGAGAATCTTCCCGTGGCGATGTTTAGAGGAGCGAGGTTTGATACTGGTCAGATTGCGCTTGAGCCGGGGGGACATCATTGCCATAGTCACAGATGGCCTCACGGAAATTTTCAACAGCCGCGGCGAGGAACTCGGATATCGTTATGTCGAGCAGGCATTGGCACAATCGGCGTCGCGGCCTCTTCGCGAAATCGTAGATCAGATTGTAGGGGGAGCGGCAGAATTTGGCAGAGTTACAGACGATCGGACGTTGCTGCTTTTGAGATACTGCTAAAAATCGGGCATCTATGACACCGCGCAAGACTCTTGCAGCCGCAGCGTTGAGGGCATGTTTTCGTGCCCGAAACGCGCGGCGTTGAACTCGCCTGAAAATCGCCGGATATACACTTATCGATCATGACTCGTAGAACTCTTGTGGGCGCGCTAACCGCCGCGGCGACACTCAAATCGCAACCGCCTAAACGCGAAGAGAATAAAGAATGGAAGCCGCTGATCGGTGTTCTGGGACCTTATACGCCGGCAAACGTCGAATTCGCGAAGACTCAGGGCTTTACGAATATGATCCTGAGCGCCAACCGGCACGGCACGCTCGATGCGACAACCGTCACCGACGAGCAGCTACAGCAGGTGAAAGCGACGCTCAATAAATTCGGGATGCACGTTTCGGCATTCCAGCTTGATGCGAGCCATATTGACCCGGATCCGGAAAAGCGCCGGAACGCCAACGAATACTTTGCGAAAGCGATCGATGTGGCGGGAAAGCTCGGTGTTCGAAATATCGGTACAAATTCGGGGAAGGACGCCTCCAAGCCGTTTCAGCAGCAAGTGGACGAAATCGTTCGGGTCTACACAGAGAAGTATTTTCCGGCGTGCCAGCGAAATAACGTGCGCATCCTGTGGGAGCCTTATCCGGGGAGTCCGAATATTGCGACCAGTCCTGTCGGTTTCGCGGCGTTGTTCAAGGGATTTGGAGACTCGCCGTACGTTGGACTGCAATATGATCCTTCGCACCTGGTGCGGCAGTTCATGGACCCTATTCAGACAGCCCGGGACTTTGTGGATAAGATTCACGACGTTCATTTAAAAGACACCGAGATCCTGTGGCCAGTGCTGAGAGCGGGCGGCATCAACCCGGTGAATCAGGCTAATTGGTGGCGGTACCGGATTCCGGGCATGGGATGTATCGTCTGGCGGGACTTCTTCACTGTTCTGCAGGATGTGGGTTACACAGGCGCGATGAGCATCGAACAGGAAGATCCGTTATATGGCGGTGATTCGAATCGTGGACCGGATTTCAGCCGGGACTTTCAGATGGGTTTCATCATGGCGAAGCGTTATCTCTCGCAGTACGTGCCGTAGATTGCTTGTTGATGTAAAACTATAGGCCCGTTGGTGTAAAACTATAGACAAAGATATGCCTCAAGCCCAGGCTAGCCCCAAGACATACGACGTGGTGATTGTCGGCTCCGGAGCCGGCGGCGGTGTTGCAGCGCATGTACTGGCGAACGCCGGCGCAAACATCTGCATGCTGGAAGCCGGCGGCTGGTACGACGGTACGAAGGATTCAAAGATGTTCGGCTGGCCTTACCAGGCTCCGCACCGTGGCGCCGGGGGCAGGGAGAAGCCGTTCGGCTACTTCGACGCGACGCTCGTTGGCGGCTGGAAAGTGCCGGGCGAGCCTTATACGAATGCCCCAGGCTCGGACTGGACCTGGTGGAGAGCGCGTATGCTCGGCGGACGGACGAATCATTACGGCCGCATCTCGCTCCGGATGGGGCCGTACGATTTCAAACCTTACAGCCGCGATGGCAAAGGCTTTGATTGGCCTATCACGTACGACGATTTGGCGCCTTACTACGACAAAGCGGAAGAGCTAATCGGGGTCTTCGGCACGCACGAAGGCCTGGAAAATACGCCCGATGGAAAGTTTCAGCCTGCGCCCGCGCCCCGGGCCTACGAACGTTTGATCAAGAGGGGCTGCGACAAGTTGAACATTCCTTGTATCCCATCGAGACTGGCCATTCTGACTCAGCCCTTGAACGGGCGTCCGGCCTGTCATTACTGCGCGCAGTGCGGCCGGGCGTGCGGTGTGAATGCAAATTTCAATTCACCCGGCGTGCACATCATTCCCACGCAGAAGAAATTTCCGAATACCTTCGAAGTGCGAACGAACGCCATGGTGCGCGAAGTGACGGTCGGAAGCGACGGGCTCGCATCCGGCATTTCGTATGTCGACAAGAAGACACGACAGGAAGTAGAAGTTCGCGCAAAGGTTGTGGTGTTGGCGGCCAGCTGCTGTGAAACGGCACGCATCATGCTCAATTCGAAGAGCAGCAAGTTTCCGAATGGCATTGCGAACTCGAGCGGCCTGGTCGGGCGCTACATCATGGATACGGTCGGTTCCGCGGTGGGAGGTTTTTTACCGATACTGCAGGATCTTCCGCCACAAAACGAGGATGGCGTGGGCGGTATGCATATGTACATGCCGTGGTGGAATTATAAGGAGCAAAAGGCGAATAAGATGCCGTTTGCGCGCGGGTATCACATAGAAATCGGCGGAGGCCGCGAACAACCGGGGGCAGGTGCGCTCGGCGGTTATTCCACCGAGTTTCTCGATGGCGGCTACGGCGCGGATTTGAAAAAGAATTTGCGCAAGCTGTACGGCGGCGAGGTATACTTCTCCGGTCGCGGCGAAATGATCCCGAATGACGACAGCTTCTGCGAAATCGATCCGAATGTGGTCGATGAATGGGGCATCCCGGTTCTTCGCTTCCACTTCAAATGGAGCCAGGACGAGATTCTGCAAGCCAAGCACATGCAGGAAACCTTCCAAGAGATCATTCACACGATGGGGGGCATTGTCACCGATAAGCATGGTGAAGATACCAACTGGGGGATTTCGCGTGGAGGCGAAATCATTCACGAAGTAGGTGCTACTAAGATCGGGGCTGATCCCAAGACTTCGGTACTGAATCAGTACTGCCAGGCTTGGGACGTAAAGAATCTGTTCATTACGGATGCCGCTCCGTTTGTCAGCAATGCGGATAAGAATCCGACTCTCAGCATTACTGCGCTGGGCTGGCGAACATCGGACTACATTGCAGAGCAAGTGAAAAAACTGAACGTGAAGGTGTAGGGAAGAGGAGCAGAGACAATGCCGGAAAACAACGTTAGCCGCCGCGGTTTGTTGCAAATCATCGGAGCGGTGCCGGCTGCAGCAGCCGTGGCGGCCGGTACGGCCAGCGCACAGCAGGCGCACGATCATGCGCATATGGCTGCGCAGACACCGAGTGCCCCAAGCGGTCCCTACAAACGCCAGACCTTCGACGATCACCAATGGCAAACGGTGGGTGTTCTGTGCGATCTGATTATTCCGGCCGACGATCGAAGCGGAAGCGCAACGCAGGCCGGCGTGCCTGAGTTTCTGGACGACTGGATCGCCTTTCGCACACGCGAAAGCGGAAATGAGAATCTTGAAGCGCAGATTTTCGGCGGTCTGATGTGGCTCGATCGCGAGTCGAACCGGTTATCGCAAAAGAACTTCGTCGAGTCTTCACCGGAACAGCAGAAACAACTGCTCGACCGGATTGCCTATCCCAAACGTGCCGCGAAAGAAGACGAGCCTTGGGTACGCTTCTTCAGTGAATTCCGCAGCCTCACTGTGGGCGGCTTCTTTTCGAGCAAAATGGGTGTGGCGGATCTGCCCTACCTCGGCAACACAGCCGTCGCGAAATGGCAGGGCTGTGATCCTAAGATTTGGGCCGAGATCGAGAACCGGCTTAAGAACGGGTACAAAGGCATTCTCGAGGCAAAGCCCTGGGGCAACGCTTCTCAAGGCTAGCAGCGGCTGCGGCGCTGCTTTTGTGCGCGCTAGTTACCTCTAGCGCTCCGAACAGGAAATCGCCGCTTCAACTCTGGTACTGGCATCACTCGGATCTGACGACGGACGAAGGGGTCCGGTTAAGCAAAGCTCTGATCGATCGCGCCGCTCGTTGCGGATATACCGGGCTCGCGTTCTGGGACAACAGTTTCGGTTATCTATCCGAGCCGTTCTGGCCCAAAGCAAACATCCAGCGGTTACGCGGAGTCATCGAGTATGCCACTGCAAAGGGGCTGCAGGTGATGGGTTCAGGCGCTCCGTTCGGCTGGTCAAACGCGGCATTGACTTCAAACGGAAATATGGCGGAAGGTCAACGGGTGCTCGGAGCCATATTTCAGGTGGACCGCAATGGGAAACAGCTGGACTTTGTAAACAGCTTCCCTGGCCTCAACAACGCCGGCTTCGAAGCGGGCCGCTCGGAATGGTTTGATACGGGCGACCCAGCAATCGGGCTAAATTCGGAAGCGCACACGGGCAAGCAAGCAGCGGTGATCGTAGACACTCCCGGAAATGCGCGCTTTCGGCAAAAAGTCACGCTGACTCCCTGGCGGCAGTATGACTTGACTATCTGGTTCAAGTCGAAAGACTTTCGTGGGCCTGCGGCTATCGAGGTGTTGGACTGGTGGCATCGCCGTGTGAACCGCTTCTATACGGAAATCCCAGCTGCTGGCACGCACGGTTGGACGAAGCTTGACGTTACTTTCGACAGCCAAGACACGCGCTGGGCCTATCTGTACTTTGGAATCTGGGGCAAGAGCTCGGGAATTCTGTGGTTTGACGACGTGCAGTTAGAAGAAACGGCTCCGGTGTATGTGATCCGGCGTTCCGGCACTCCGCTTCGCATTTACGACCCGGACGACGAAGCTCAAGTCTATCGCGAAGGCCGCGACTATAACTATGTCTTCGATTCTGTTCTGTCTGCACCCAGGGTTGTATTTCGAGACCTGTATCACTCACCGGTGCGCATCACGTTGCCGGCCGGAACGCGCTTGAGGCCCGGCCAAAAAGTCGCCATGGACTACTACGCAGTCTTTCCGATTCCACAGGATCAGCAGGTAGGAATGTGTTTGACGGATCCTGGAGTCTTCCGGTGGCTTGAAGGGAACGCCCGCGCTCTCAAATCCGTGATGCCGGGAAGCGGAGACGTCTTACTTGTGTACGACGAGATGCGCCAGGCAAATTCATGCGCCGGATGCCGGGAAAAAAAGATGAGCGCGGGTGAGTTGCTCGCCTGGAATGTAGAGAAGACCGCAAAACTTTACTCCGCGGTATTGCCTCGCGCTCCGCTTTACGTCTGGAGCGATATGTTCGACCCGGCGCACAACGCGCATGATCACTACTATTACGTGGAAGGCGATCTTGCCGGCTCGTGGAAAGGGTTACCGGCTGCAGTTGGCGTCTTGAATTGGAACCACCCGCATCTGCGGGAATCGCTCGAATGGTTCGCGGGATCAACGGCAGCGCAGCCTGTGCCGCACAAGCAGATCATCGCGGGGTACTATGACAGCGGAAAAGGCGATAGCGCGGAGAAGGACCTCCAGGTCGCAAGGGACATTCGTGGCATCGAAGGTATCATGTATGTTACGTGGCGGGACGATTACTCGCAGCTTGAGAACTTCGCAACCTCAGCTACGCAGGCCTGGAGCTCTTACCAGGCGAGCGTAGCTGATGCGCCGCGGAATTGAGCGCTTACAGTCTAGTGGTACCTGCGCACTCCGGATGGCCGCAACCACACTGAATGTCGGGAGCGGTTCCAGCGCCTTCGCAGTATGAGCTGCAATACTCGCTACCTTCCCTAGCTTGGCAGTTGCACGATGGGTGAGCGCATTTCTTATTTTCGGCCATTAAAACCTCCGCCGATTGGACTCCTGCAACGCAAAAGTGTCACACTCAATCTCCGCGACTAGTTCTGCGATACGCAGAGGAAACGAAAGCGCCCCGGGGCAGGACTGTATGATCCTGAGCGAGAGCTCTGCCCCCTTCAGGAACGCTCCCCTTTCATGTCTGACGTCTCGATTTGCCGGCCGAGTGATCCTGCATCAAAGTAAGCCCGGAAACGCTTAATTTTCTCGTTCGATACTTCAAGGACCGATACCCCGTCATACTGAACCTGACTTCCGTTGGCAGAGGTACCGTCCGTGGTCCATTCGAGCGCGATCCCTCCTTCGGTAACAATCTGATTGCGGAACTCAGATTTCAGGGTTTCGAAGGTGTCCCGGTACTTGGTCCAGAAATCCCTCGCTCCGTCCACACCGTGAAACTCTCCGGCGCAAGTACGTTCCCCACCTCCGCATCCTCGGAAAAGAGCGCGGCGATCGTATCGACATCACGGTCTCTTTCCAACCGGCCGAGTGCATCTTTAAAGCGTTGAGTGAGAGAGTTCGACATAAATAAGTACCTAAGCCTTAGATGCAAAGTAAGGGCGGCAACAACCTAAAGGTCTCCCTGATGGAATTACTGGTCTATTAAATAGCCGAAACCGGGTACGAAGCTCGACACGCGTTTCTGCTTGCAATGCGCAACCTCCCCGACGGAACATCATCACAATACTCATGAGTACGGTATCGAGCAATGGCGCGAACCAGCGGTGTTGCCACTTCAGCCACAGTTACATCGCAAACACTTCTTACGTGGCAAGAGCATGTAGACAATGCTCGGGCTGAGCTTGCAAAGGGCCTCTCGCGTCCGGATCGATTTATACGACTCGAACAAGATGCCGGCAAACGTGAATCCGTACGTTCCGGTGACATACTGGCGGCGCATGCACCTGAGGGAGGCTTGACCGCCGTTCCATCGGGGCTTGTACATCATTGGATAGGCGCTGTGTTTATCGGTGAGGTCCGCGCTTCGGACGTGATCGCTGTCCTACAGAACTACGATGGCTACGCGGGCATATACTCTCCGGCGGTGGTCGAGTCCAGCCTTTCAAGCCGCGCCGGAGATGAATTCAAGTACAGATTGAAGTTTCAGAATAAGGGTTTCGGAGTGAAGGCGAAGCTTCTCGGAGACTTTCGTTCCGAGTATTTCAAATTGGATGCAGCGACCGGGTACAGCGTGACAGTCGCTACCGACCTCACCGAGTTAGCGAATGCAGAAACCAGCGAGGAACGGCCGCTCACGACGGCTCAGGCGCGTGGTTACGTAGAGAGAATTTTTACAATAGTCCGTTACCGGGAATGCGAATCGGGTGTCTTGGTCGAAGTCGAGACATTGACGCTGAGTCGCGACATTCCCGGATCGGTGCGCTGGCTGGCAAGCCCGCTCATTCAACGCTTTTCGCGCAACGTGATGATTAGCACGCTAGACAGGCTTCGAAACAAAGTAGAAGCGACGCGTGGAGTTGAATCCGCTGCACGCCGGTAACCGGGTCTAAGCGACTGCGGGAGACGATATACTCTCACGCAGGCCGTTGTGAAGCCTCGAGCTTGATCTCAAAGAGCAAAAGTCACAAAAAACAAGACGACATTCTCAAAGCATCCTGCGAACTCTTTCTGGAACGTGGCTATGACGCGGTAAGGCTGGACGACATTCTGGAGCGGGTCGGAGGCTCGAAGACTACGCTCTACAGTTACTACGGTTGTAAGAAGGGACTGTTCGCGGCGACTGTCCAGAAGGTTTGCCGCGATAAGCTTGGTCCGTTGCTCGCGATGGATGTGACTGATATGGACCCGAAGGCCGGGCTGAATGCGATGGGCCGGCAATTTCTGCTGATTATGTCCGATCCGCAAGGGCGGGCATTCTTCCGCGCCATGATCGCCGAGGCGCAGCGGTTTCCCGAACTTGCGTCTGCATTCTTCGCGGCCAGACCCGAAACAACACTGCGCTTACTGCGCCGCAACATAGAGCACTGGCAAGAGACTGGGTCCTTGCGCAGCGGAAACCCGGAAGTGCTGGCCTCGCAGTTTCTGGGGCTCATGATGGGCAACTTTCATCTGAAAAGTCTGCTAGGCATTATGGAGCCCATGACGGAGAGACAGATCAGAAGGTGGGTAGCCCAAGGCACGGAAACGTTCCTCGATGGAACTTTGCCTCGCAAGGCGTAGTTTGCCCGGTGATGACGTCGTGCGTGGGAATCTGGAACAGTGGATCTTGCTCGTTACCTGCCCAAGTCAGCTGAAGAATTAGCAGCATTCATCAAAGAGGCGGCTGGCGACTTCCGCTCGTTGTCGATCGCCGGCAACAGCAGCAAGGATTACATGGCTGGCCCACGCGTGGCAGCCGATCTCTCCCTTTCCACAGCACGGCTCGACCGCGTGTTGCAATACGAGCCGAACGACTTGACGGTCAGCGTAGAAGCCGGTATGTCGTGGGCCGCCTTGCAAACGATGCTGGCTCGTAATGGCCAGATGGTGGCATTGGATCCTCCATTCGCCTCTTCGGCAACGGTTGGCGGTGTCGTCGCAAGCAACGCCAGTGGGGCGCTTCGCAGGAATTTCGGCACTGCGCGGGATCTGGTAATCGGCATGCAATTCGCGATGCTCGACGGCAAGCTCGTGCGCACGGGAGGCATGGTCGTCAAAAACGTTGCTGGCCTCGACATCGGCAAATTGATGATCGGGAGTTTTGGGACGCTGGCGATCATCACATCAATCAACTTTCGCCTGCACAGCCTCCCAAAAGAGACCCACACGTTTGTTTTTTCGTTTGCCGATCTGACGAGTGCGATTGAAAAGCGAGATGCGGTTTTGCAGAGCGTATTGCGGCCACTCTCGATTGACTATCTCACACCGCCTGCAGCTGCTCACCTTGGGCGTCGCGGATCTGTGCTGGCCATTCGCGCGGCGGGCAAGCGGCAAGTTTTGGAACGTTATGCGCGGGAGTTGAGCGGCAGTGAGCTTCTTACTGGATCAGCTGATGAAGCGTTGTGGGGGTGCATACGCGAGTTCCCGGCCGACTTTCTCCGAGCGAACCCGGACGGTGTTGTGCTGCGAGTGTCAACCACACTCCGTGATGTATCCAAACTGCTGCAGCTTGTTGCTGGGGCAGCAGTGTCGCGAGTGGCGTCCGGAGTGACGTATGTGTATGTGAATTCGTGGTCCGCTGTGGATCCCCTATGGCGCGCTGCTGGAGAGAATGGCTGGGCAGTTGCCGTTGAGTATGCGCCGGACGAGATCCGGCAGAACCACACCTTGTGGCTCGCTCCGAAGGGCCAGAACGAAGCCGGTTTTGCCATGATGAAGAGTGTGAAGCAGATTTTCGATCCTGGCAATCTCCTGAACCGTCTCCGTCTGTATGGCCGTATCTAAACCGCCCGAAGCAACCGCTGAAAACCACGCAGGCCCCGCGCAAGCAGATCTTGATAAATGCGTGCACTGTGGCTTGTGTCTGAATGCTTGCCCGACATACCGGGAGCTGGGTGTCGAGATGGACTCGCCGCGCGGACGCATTTACCAGATGAATGAGGTGAAGAACGGTGCGCCCGTAACGCCCGAGTACATCGAGCATCTTGACCTTTGCCTGGCCTGCCGCGCCTGCGAAACGGCTTGTCCATCGGGCGTACCATACGGCCGCATGATTGAGGCGGCCCGGGCACAGTTAAGAGGCCGTGAGCAACCCTCTTGGCTGGCGCGCCTCTCCAAGAACCTTGTTTTCCAGCATCTCCTTCCTTCCAGAATCGCCTTGCAGACAGCTGGTGCTCTGCTCTACGCGTATCAGGCCAGCGGAATGCAACGGCTTGTACGAGCGACGGGCGTTCTGAGATGGATGGGCCACCTGGCTGACATTGAGGCCCTGTCTCCCAGCGCTGAGGTGCCTTTCTTTTATGCGAAGATCGGCAGAACTTTTCCGGCTATGGGGGAGCGCCGGTATCGCGTGGCATTTTTGAGCGGCTGCATTGCGAATGTGGCGTTTGCGCGTTTAAACGAAGCCACAGTGCGAGTATTGCAGCAGAACGGATGCGAGGTAGTGATCCCCGCTGCGCAGAACTGCTGTGGCGCTCTCCATGTACATTCCGGGCTGGAAGATCAGGCGAAGACACTAGCGCGAGCCAACATAGATGCGCTGCTCGCTGACCGGTATGACGCGATCATTACGAACGCGGCGGGCTGCGGGTCGACGTTGAAAGAGTACGATCACCTGCTAAGCAGCGATCCGAGTTACCACGATAAGGCGCTTCGGTTCAAAGCACTCATGCGCGACGTAACGGAGTTTCTGGCCTCCATTCAACTAAATCGGAACTTGGGGGTGGTGGACGCGATCGCGACGTACCAGGATTCGTGTCACCTGGCTCATGGCCAGCAAATCAGGAGCGCTCCCCGGAAATTGATGGGGGCTGTGCCGGGCTTGGTTTTTCGTGAAATGCGCATGGCTGACGGGTGCTGCGGCAGCGCCGGTATCTACAATGTGGTTCAAAACGAGATGGCAATGAAGATTCTCGAACACAAGATGGAGCATGTAAACGATACGAAGGCAAGCATCATCGCGACTGCTAACCCGGGCTGCATACTGCAGCTTCGGGCGGGCGCACGCCTCTACGGTTCCGGACAGCGAGTGATGCACGTCGTCGAGATTCTTGACGAGAGCTATCGAAGTTTCGGTAAGACGACTTAGTCCGGCGCGATTTTTAATCCAAACCGCGAACCTTCACGGCCACCTTCCAGCCAAGCGCTCCAAACAGATCGCCTAGCGCACTCTGCGCATTTGTGCGCGCCTGGTCGAGGATGCCCATATCCAGAGCCGCCTTACGAATATCCTCGAGAGCTCTGAGCCGGGCCTTGTGCTCCAGGTCGGGATCTTGTGTTACCCAAGGAGTCCACCACATGACATGCCGGTCCCAAATCTTGGTTTTACCTTCGTCGATCGATGCATTGAGGATGGCAGGCGCAGGCAGTGTAAGGGTCAGCGCGCCGGCGTCGTCCGTCGTGACATCCGCTGCATTGACACGATGCAAGTCGATGCCGCCCTGGACCTCGCCTTCGACCATCAGCAAGATCGATTCCTCACCCAACGGTTCCTTCTGCTCGGTAAGCCCCACCACCCGCTGAATCCGATAGCGCACGCTCACCAGCTGACTCAACTTCTGAACCTGCAACACAACGGA
>JAABUQ010005390.1_pt1 | contig 20503 bp, 16 predicted proteins | sample 5560001 | NCBI WGS metagenome assembly JAABUQ01 (sample SAMN10711888, study PRJNA513371) | rock metagenome | isolation source: Antarctica rocks | place: Antarctica: Victoria Land, Finger Mt nord | collected 2015-12-18
GGTTGGCCGTCGCACGCGCCTCACACCGAGGCGAAATCCGAAAACCCCATAGGTCACCGCCAGTGGCCCGCGGCTTCCTGCTTTGGAGGATATCGTACACCTGCCGGTGCCCGATATCCTTCACACAACCAGACATTCACGATCGCCGCTCGGCTACCCGGAAGCGGACATTGGTTCAGGTCGGTTCGACGGCCGCTTTGGCTGCGGGGACTCCGGGACGGAACGGCGCAGGGTGGTGGTTAGGCGAAGGGCAGCTTGCGAGTGGCCAGCAGACCATGGCAGCCGTTAATCGGCTCAGTTGTAGTCTCGCCTAGGACGCCCAAGTGGGTCGTGTCCGGAAACATCTCGCAACGCAACCGGGCGGACGATGACGAGTCGCTTGTCATCCACACGAAGGGCCACCAGTCGATCGGGCGCGACGCCGTGCTCGACCCACGCCTCCAACGACCTGCGTACATCATGCGTCGGATCGTCGACGGCTGCCGGCGCAGCCACAGACTGTCCGAAGGCGAGAGCGCCAGGACCGCCTTGGCAATGAGCCATTCGGGGCATCAGAAACAGCCGGTAGAATTCATTTGTAGCGCCTACTGCTGTCGCATCGGCCATCGCGCGGGCTGGTGGGAGCACCGCATCGGCCGTGCCGAAATAACTCAGGACGCGGCCACCACGCGCGGCGAACGCCTGAAGATCACCTACCTTGAACATGGCGTCGTAGCTGGCGAGAGACACCGCTTGCGTCGCAAACGCGGCCTGCGAGGGAAGCTGCGGATCCGCTGATAGTATCCAGTGCCGCCATTCTTCAGCATCGCCACCGGCCAGTGGGTAGCCAGCCGCCTCGATCAACGCGATCGTCTTCGCCTGGGCCGGGGTGAGGCAAAGCCGCGTGTGGTCGCGTCGGCATCCCTCCACTGCCGCGCGGACGCCGCAACCTTCACCTCGCCCGCCGCATCGTCTCCGCGCGATCGCGATTAGGGGCTCAACCTGATCGGGCGCAATCGGACTGGTCGTCAAAGCCCGTTGTATTTGGCCGAACGCGCGCAGACGTTCTGGCCAACGCGTCGCGGGCGCGCCTGCGATGACGCCGTCCCAGTCAGCCGGCCAGCGAGACGCCGCGACCAGCGCCTGGCGGCCGCCGTAGGAGCAACCCATGAAGTAATGCCGACGCGCCCCACGGCCGTAATACCTCCGGGTCACTGCACGGGCCGCATCGTACGTGGCCTTGATGGAACGCCAGGCGTAATCGGCCACAAGGTCGGGCCGCCCCTTGGCCCAGCGGGCGTCGAAGCCGTCGCCGGTATGCCCCGTGTCAGTAGCCGCAGCGGCGTCGCCTCGGGCGGCGGCCGCGGCCAGCGTCGGGCGATCGATATGTCCCGCGAACCCGCCGTTGCCCATCTGGTAATAACGTCCGCTCCAGCGTGTTGCGGGGGGTAGCCACAATTCGAAGCGGATCGCCGCGGCGGGGCGCGGCCGCGCGACACCCTCGACCCTGCACATCGCGCCATCGTTCGTCGCGCTGACCTCTAGGCCGCGCCGGCTCAGCGACCGAAGGCCGCGGCAGCGATCGACCGGGGCGGCGCCCAACAACAGCAGCGCCAGCATCACGCGCGCGTCAGGCAACCTCATTCTCCCACGCAAAGCGGAATGCACCCGCCGACGGATCGACTCCCGCGAGCATCAATCCCTGTCCCCGCGAGGCATGTCCCTCCCTCAGCGGCGGGTCAGCGGGATCGCGAAGCTGGACGAGCAGGGTCGTACGCGGCTCGTCCGAGACATTGAGCCCAGAGCCATGTGCCAGAAGGTACGAGAAGAAGATCGCGTCACCCGCCTTCGCCGGCAGCGGTGTTGCACCCGCGAGCGGGAACCGGTCCTCCGACAAGTGATGGTCGGCACCGATGTCGGGCAGCACGCCAAGCTTGTGGCTGCCCGGGTAGATGCGCAGACAACCCTTGTCCTCGGGCGCGTCGTCGAAGTGGAGAATGACCGCGATCATCGAGTTGTCGCGATGCGGAAAGTAAGGATAGTCCTGGTGCATCGGGAAAGGGGAACCCTTCTCCGGCGGTTTCACGAACATCTTGGTATGGTGAAGCTGGACGTTGGGGCCGATGATGTCTTGCGCGATCCCGGTCAGACGAGGGTCGACGAGCAGGCGAGTGAAGGTGGCTGAACGAAACTGGACATCGTGGCAGTGGGTCAGCTGCGTGCCGCCCTTGACGCTGGACCATGTCGCGTCGCCGGGTCCCTGCGCGGCAGCGATGGCGTGAACCTCGGCGCGGCAGGCGGCGGCCTCGCCGGAGGAAAGCAGGCCGCGAACGTGAACGAAACCGTATTCGCGATAGTCGGCAAGCTGATCGGGGGTCAGGTGGTGGGACATGGGCTGAATCTCCGTGGCGCACATCATGCGCCATGGTCACGTCGATGACGATGGGCAAAGGCTGGCGCTTGTGGTAGAAAAGCGCAGGTGACGAGAGTCGTACTTCCCCTGACCAGCTTGCCCACGGTGCAGCGCGCCGGGCGGTTCGTTTTGGCCGATAGGGGGTTCGAGACGCAGTATCGCGGTGCCTTTCATGCGGTGCACCTGCACGATTATCAGGGCCGGATGAGGCTTGTGGGGAGCGATTTGGCGCTGGCGCCGGGCGATGTGACGCTAAGCCCAGCGGGTCTCGCCAGCGGCTATGATCTGCCGGTGCCGGGGCGGCATTGGGTGGTGCATTTCGCCACATCGGCCGGGGGTGACACGGTTGCCATACCGGGACACGTGCGGGATCCCGGCGCGGCACGCGAGCGGTTCGCGGCAATCACGACGTTCCAGGCGCGCGGAGATGCCCTGGGGCGGGCGCAGGCGGCGGCGTTGCAGGCTCTGCTGCTATGGCTCGCCGATCGCGACCGACCGGCGGGCGACCCCGCGACACGCGCAGCGGCGGTGATCGACGAGCGCTTCGCCGAGCCGCTGACCGTCGCCGCAATCGCCCAAGCCGCGCGCGTGTCACCGGCGCATCTGGCGCGAGTGTTCCGGCAGCGGTTCGGCGTCACCGTGCCACACCGGCTGCTACAGCGCCGCGTCGAGCATGCGCGCTATCTGCTGGAGTCGACCGACCTGCCCATGTGGCGGATCGCAGAGCGTGTCGGCATCGCGGACGCGCAGCATTTCAACAAGACGGTGCGGCGACTGCTGGGCACGAGCCCATCGGCGATACGCGGGACGAGCGGTGGCGCGGTCGTCGATCCGGATCGCTGATGGCTACCACCGCGCGGCGGCACCGGGCGGCCGAATAGGATCGCGCGGCTGGACCAGCCGTCGCGCGAACGGACCAAGCCTCGCCAGCAGGTCGGGCGAAGGTTGATGTCCGAATCGGGTGCGGTTCCACGACGAGCCGTAGCGGTAGACCGAGATCCGTCGTTCGCCGTCACGGACCCGCTTCGCCGAGCCATGGCAGAGCGAGTCGACGAACACGAGCGCGTCGCCCGCTCGCATATGCACCTCAACGGCTCCGGCAATTCCGTCGACCGAACCGCCGCCACGGTCGGACCATTCATGTGCCTGATCACGGCGCGCGAACGCAGGGTGAGCAATGTTCGATTTGTGCGAACCTGGAATGACCATCGTCGCGCCGTCGCCATCGCCGATCTCCGTCAGCGCGGTCAGGACATTCACCTGGCCACAGGCAAACCGACCGTTGTGATAATCGAAACCGGTCCGTCGGGCGCGCTCGTGCCCGCCCGAATGGATCGGGATCGCTTCGCCAGGGCCACGCAGTGTCACGAAATTCTCATCAATCGCTGCGGGGCCGTGATAGTATTCGTAGGTACCCTGCCCACCCAAGAAGCGCAGGACGTAATTGAGGTAGCGGGGATGATCAATCATTGCCTCGAACACGCCGCCGAGCTCATAGACTTGCTGGAAGCTGACCCCGCGATGATCGGCATGGTCTTCGCGCTGTACCCAGCCATGCCAGCCGCCGCGGGCCAGGGTTTGCGGAAGGGTGTCGATCAGCGCATTGGCTTGGACGAGATCAGGCGGGGCCAGGACGCCGGGCAACACGACATATCCGTTCAGGTCGAACAGGTATTCGTCGAGCGCGGTCGGGACCGACGCCCCGGGATGGACGATCGGCAGCGGCCGGATCTCATGATCGGAGAAGTGCGCCCCGTCGGCCATGATCGCAATTACCCCTTCCACGCCAGCCAGATCGCGGCGGTCCAGCTGAAATCGTCGCCGCCGCTGCCTGAGCCGTCGACGGGGCTGAACGCCTCGTAGAACCCGTTGCGGGCGATTAGCGCCAGGGTGTCGGTACGGACCTTGTCCGCCCAACGCGCTTGGCTCGCCTCGGCAAGGCCGGTGCCGATCATCCAGTTGACCACCGCCCAGACGGGGCCGCGCCAATAGCGGATCATCTGAAAGCCGGGGTCGTCGGGGTCGAGGCTCGGCGTCAGATACTCCACGCGGCTGGCGATGCGGTGGAGGTGCGCGAGCGTCGCGGCGTCCTTTTCGGCGTCCGCGAGGCCGGCGTAGAAGCTCAGGAACGACGCGCTGGTGACGAACCCCGAGTGCCTGCCGGTGAGCAAGTCGCGCGAGCACCAGCAAGCCTTGCCCTCGTCCCACAGCCAGCTGATCCCCGCCTCGGCGCGCGCTACCCAACCGGCGATCTCACTGCCGTCGCGGCCGAGCATCGCCGCGAGGGCGAGCAGATCGCGATTGGCGCGCAGCAAGATCATCGACATGCCGACATCGGCGACGCGGAACGGACTTGTCCGCGCGATATCGGCATGGTCCCAGCCCAGCGCGCGGCCGTGCTGGACAAGCGCGAGGTAGCGATCGTACTCCAGGTTGGTCGGGCGCATCTTGGCATCGAGATGGCCGGTGTCGCGGCGGACGTATTCGCCCACATTCGACACGTCGATCGGCTTGCCCGGCGCGTCCCATTCGGGCGAGTTGTCGCGCCCCGTTTCCCATGGATGCATCGCGACGACGACGCCGCGGCGCTCAGGATCGCGCACTTCGGCGAACCAGCGGTGCCAGGCGAGCAGCCGGTCGAACAGCCGCTCGGCGCGGCGGCGGAAGGCGTCGCCTTCGCCCGCTGCAGCCGCGCTGTCCCACAGCCGCCGCACGACGGAGGCGGCGACCGGGGGCTGGGTGATGCCCGAGGTCCTCGGGTCGCGCGCGGTCCCCCATACCCCGGGGCCGGGAAAGTAGCCTGCGTCCTGCTGCCAGAAGACGATGTGGGGCACAAAGCCGTCGCCCCATTGCGCGCGGAACAGCGTCTCGATTTCCGTCCACGCGCGCTCGCGGTCGAAGGTGTCGAAGCCGAGCGCGACGAAGGCCGAGTCCCAGTTCCACTGGAACGGGTAGACGTGCCCGTTCGGGACGGTGTAGCCGCCGCGGTCGTTGCTGGCGAGGATGGTGCGGGCGGCGGTGTCGAGGTCGGTCATCGCGGTCCTGGTCCTGTTCGCGTCATCTCGACCTGCCCAAGGCTACAAAGCGAGTTGGCGCGCTGCCGCATCTTCGGCGGTTCCCTCCCCAAGCAAGCTGCTGGGGATCAGAAGAACGAACCTTGCGGGCACCCGGAGGCACCCACCCAGGGGAGGAAGGACTAAAAGCTGAACGTCAACCGCCCCGTGATACGGCGCGGAAGAACCGGGCGGCCGACGAAGTAGGTGCCGCCCGTCGTCTGATTGGCGTCCTGGCGCGGACTGCCCTCGGTCACCGCGTGGGTGTCGAACAGGTTGAATACGTTGGCGCCGAGGCGGACGTGCCGGTCGCCGAGCACTGTCACCTTTACGCCTGCGTCGAGGTTGACGACGTTCCACCCCTGCAGGCGGATCGTGTTGGTGTTCGCGGTGAAGTTGTCACCGGTGTAGTTCGTGTAGAAGCTGACGTCGATCGTGTCGTTATCGTAGTAGAGGCCGGCATTGTATAGCAGGTCGGGCTGGCGCTCGAGGTCCTTGCCGATCCGGGTGGGGTCGCTCTTGCCCGCGGTCTGGAAAGCCGTGTATCTGGCGTTGGTCAGTGTCAGATTGCCGTTGAAGTGCAAGTTCTGAAGCAGCCTGAGGTCGAACGTCCCCTCAGCGCCCCAAGAGCGGGTGGCGACTAGATTGACCTGTTCGGTGAAGCCGCCGGTGCCGTTATTCAGGAACAATACCTGCCGCCGGTTGTCGAGCTTGGTATAGAATAGCGCGGCGGTGAGGTTGAACCAGCGCTGGTCGACTTTGATGCCGCCTTCGACTTGCTTGATGATCTCGCCGGTATAGCTTTGCGTGCCCGGCGAAAGGCTGGCGTTGGCGGCGGTGCCGGCGGGGAGCGGGGCGAAGCCGACGGCGCGAAGCTCGGGGAAGAAATAGCCCCTGCTGCCGTTAACATAAAGGCTGACGCGATCCGTCAACTTGTAGAGCGCTCCGGCAGCTACCGCCCATTCGGTGGTCGAGACGCGGCCCGACAGATAGCCGTCATTGCCCCAGTTCACGTCGCGCAAGGCGAGCGCCAGATTGGGCGTGGTCGTGTCGGTGATCGTTGTGGAGGTGCGCTCGACCAGCCGCGTCCCGTTGAAGTGTTCGACGCGGCCGCCGATGTCGATGTTGAAGCGGTTGCCGATCTTCATCTGGTCGGCGAGATAACCCGCATAGCGCTCGGCCGTCGCCTTGTTGTTCACATAGCCCGCACCGGCATTGAACAACCCGTTGTTGGAGATGATCGTGGGCACGCCGGTGACCGGGTTGGTGACTACCAGATTGACCAGCCGCGGCTCGTTGTTGAACTCGGCCAGATAAGTCGTGGTGTTGTTGAAGTCGCGCGCGGTCGCCTTGGCGTAGAATCCGCCGAGCGTGACGGCGTGCTGCCAGCCGGCGCTGCCGCCGTTCCAGGTGAGGTTCAGTTCGCCCGTATAGTCGTGCATCGGCCGGTTGCGGTCGGTGAAGCGATTGGCGAACAGGATCGTATTCGCCGGCACCGCGCCGCCGCCAACGAAGGAGAAGCTCGCATTGGCGAGCGGCACGCCTTGCAGCTCGGGGAACTGCGCCGCGATGCCCGCGCTCGCGGTGCCGCCCGGTGCGGCCTCGCGGTTGCGCAGGAAGCTGGCCAGCGTCTCGGGCGTGTTGATGATGCCATCGCCGTCGGCCCACAGCCCGAACTTGTGCTTGTATTCTGAATACTTGGCGCGGCCATTGATGCCGAAGCCGGAGTCGCCGAACTTCTTGTCGAAGGCGAGCGCGATCTGGCCACCCTTGGCGGTGGCGCCGTCGGTGATCTGCGTCGTGAACGGCCCGTCGGGGGTGTTGTAGGTGATGCCGGCGACACGGTTGTTGATCACCTGATAGACCAGCTTGCCATCATTGCCGCGCGCCCGGCTGCGGTCAGCGCCGTTGAGCGGGACGGGCAAGTAGAATTGCGCCTGGTCGTCGATATACTGGCCGTAGAGCGTGACCGAGCCGCTGTTGTCGGGGAACTCGTATTTGAGGTTGCCGCGGACCTGATAGCCCTCGGTGTTCAACCCCGTCCTGATCGGGCCGTCGTCCTTCCGGTACCAGCCCGACAACGCGTAATGGAGTCCGCCGCCCAACGGGCCGCTGACCGCGAGGTCGCCCTTGTAGCGCCCGCGCTCGGCATATTCGAGCTGGGCGGTGCCACGCAGCTCGTCGCCGCCGGTGCGGCTGATATAATTGATCAGGCCAGCGACCGAGCCCGGCCCGAACAGGTTCGACACGCCGCCGCGGACGAACTCGAGCCGGTCGAGCCCCAAGTCGTTGCGGTAATAGACGTCGAACGCCGAGGAGTTGAGGCCGAAGGTGGAGAGCACCGGGATGCCGTCATATTCGAGCGGGGTGAACTGGTACTGTCCCCCCGACGGCAGCCCGCGCACGAAGACGTTGGCCGCGACTTCGCCGCCACTGCCATCTGCCTTGATCGTGGGAATGGTGTTGAGGACGTCGGCCTGGTTCATGCCGCTGGTCCGCGAGAGCTGGGTCGCGTCGAGCGAGGTGACCGCGAGCGGCGTGTCGAGCGCCCGCCTGGCGACGCTGGTCGCGGTGACGATGATGTCGCTCTGGTCGCTTTGCGCCGCCGCGTCGGTCGGCGTGCCGACGGGGGTCTCGGCGGTGCTGGTCTGGGTATTGCCGGGCGCGACCTGCGCGGCCGCGGGTAACGCGATGAGCGACGCGGTCGCGAGCAGCGCGGTCCTCAGGCCGATCGTGGCGAGCTTGTGCATGATGTCCCCCTCCTGCATCCGGCGCTGTCGAGCGCGCCTTTGGACAGGTCGAAGCGTGAGCCGCGCGCAGGCTGGCGGGAAGCCCGCGAACGCGCAACGCTCTGTTGCCGCTGGAGCAACACGAGACTAACTGTATGTGATGCTCGATCTCGGCGATCTCATGGTGTTCACCAAGGTAGTCGAGACCGAAAGCCTGACCAAGGCGGGGCAGCTGCTCGGGCTGCCGAAGTCGACCGTCAGCCGACGGCTGTCGCGGCTCGAGGAGCATCTCGGCGTCCAGCTGCTCCACCGCACCACGCGCAGTGTCACGGTGACGCAGGACGGCGCCACCTTCTTTGATTATTGCCTGCGTTCTATGGGGGTGCTGCGCGACGGCGAGCGCGCGTTGCAAAACCAGCGCGCGGTGCCGCAGGGCGTGGTCAAGATCGCGATCCCCTATGTGCTCGGCCAAAGCCTGATCGGGCCGCTGCTCGCCGATTTTCTCCAGCAATTTCCCGACGTCCGCCTCGTCAGCGTGTTGAGCGACGACGCAGTGGGGCTGTTGAGGGCCGGCTTCGACGTGGCGCTCGCGGTCGGGCCATTTGCGGATTCTGGGCTGATCGCGGTCAAGCTCGGCTCGACGGGATGCGGCGCGTTCGGCGCGCCGGGCTATTTCGAGCGCAAGGGGACGCCACAGAGCCATATCGACCTGCCGCGTTTCGATCTCCTGGCGGCGGGCACGGTCGACCGCCGGCATCGCTGGAACCTGCACTCCGCCGACGCCGAGGTTGCGGTGGAGTTCACCGCGCGCCTGCTCTGCAACGACCTTATCCTCCTGCGCCAAGCGGTGCTGAGCGAATTGGGGATCGCCAGCTTGCCGGCGTTCCTGTGCAAGCGCGACCTCGCCGAGGGCAGGCTGGTTGAGGTGCTGCCCGGCTGGCAGGCGGCCGACATGGAATTCTTCGCGCTGTTCGCCGACCCGAAGGGCGTGCCGGTGCGGGTCAGGACCTTGATCGACTATCTGGTCGAGCATCTGCGGCCGACCTTGAGTTGGGAACTGTGACGCCTCCCCTTGCTGGATGGGAGGAACACGGGACGGTTGTTTATTACGCAACGCAGCGTTCCGCTTGGTGCGGCTAGGCGAAAGCCTTTTCTCACGTCAGCCTGTATCCACCCGACGAGAGACCGGGATAGCGGAGGGGTTATCGCCAGCGTTATCACCATCGCCGCCGACGCGGCCCGCGCGGACTTGCTGGCGTTGTTCACCGAAGCGGTGCGCGCGGTGTCTCCCGCCATGGCCATGCCGGCGCACATCCCGGTGTCGCCGCACGGCCGCACCGTCGTGATCGCGGTCGGCAAGGGTGCGGCCGAGATGATGCGGGTCGCGCAAACGCGCGCGAAAGGCATCGAGGGCCTCGTCGTCACCCGTCACGGCCACCTACCCGCCGCGGGCGCGCACTGGCCCGGGGTCCTGGTAATCGAAGCGGGGCACCCCTATCCCGACGAGAACAGCGTTCGGGCGGCGCATCGCGCCCTCGATCTGGCGCGCGGGCTCGAAGCGGGCGACCGGCTGCTCGTGCTGCTTTCGGGCGGCGGATCGGCGTTGCTCGCCGCGCCCGCGGACGGCCTCGACTTGGCCGACAAGCAGGCGGTGACGCGCGCGCTCCTTCAGTCGGGCGCGACGATCGAAGAGATCAATCGCGTCCGGAAGCACCTCTCGCTCATCAAGGGCGGACGGCTTGCGGTTGCCGCCGGGCACGCGGCGGTAACGACCTGGATCATCTCCGACGTCCCCGGCGACGATCCGAGCTTCGTCTCGTCCGGGCCGACCGTGGCCGATACCAGCAGCCTCGCGATGGCGCGCGAGATCGTCGCGCGCTACGGCCTCGACGCGCCCGCCTCGGTTGCGCGCGCGCTCGCCGATCCCGTCAACGAAACGCCAGCCCCCGACAGCCTCGGTCTCGCCGGCGCGGAGACGATCGTCATCGCGCGCGCGCGCGACGCGCTCGCCGCCGCGAGCAGGCTGGCGCGTGAGCGCGGCTATCAGGTCACCGATCTGGGCGACCAGTTGCAGGCCGAGGCGCGGCACTTGGGCGCGAGCCACGCCGCACTGTCGCGTCGCCTCGCCAGGGACGGCGCGCGGCGCGCGATCATCTCCGGCGGCGAAACGACCGTCACGGTCGTCAACAAGGCCGGCAGAGGCGGCCGCAACCTCGAATACTGCCTGGGGCTCACGATCGCGCTCGACGGTGCGGCGGGCATCTGGGCGCTCGCGTGCGACACCGACGGCATTGATGGAACCGAGGACGCCGCCGGCGCGATCGTCACGCCGACCACCATTGCACGAGCCTTGGCGGCGGGACTCGACCCGCTGCGCCATCTGGCCGAGAACAACGCCTATCTGTTCTTCGAACGCCTCGGCGACCTTGTCGTCACCGGGCCGACGCTGACCAACGTCAACGATTTTCGCGCGATCCTGATCGATGCCAGTGTGAGGAAAGGGTGACATGACCGAACGCCCCGCCCCCCGCCACTATCCCTGGCTGCTGATCGGACTATTGTGGGTGGTCGCATTCCTCAACTCCGCCGATCGCAATATCCTCGGCGCGGTGCTGCCGCAGCTAAAGACCGAGCTGGCGCTGACCAACACCCAGCTCGCGCTGCTCGGCTCGGTGTTCTTCTGGATCTACGCGGTGGGCGCGTTCCTGGCGGGACGGCTTGGCGACAGCTTGCCGCGGACGCGTGTGATCCTCGTAGGATTGGTGTTCTGGAGCGTCGCCACCGGCGCGTCGTCGCTCGCTGCGGGTTTCGCGCTGCTGCTGGCGATGCGTGGCGTCGTCGCGATCGGCGAGTCCGCCTATTACCCCACCGCAACCGCGCTGATCGGCGACTGGCACCGGCCCGCGACGCGCAGCCGGGCGCTGTCGGTCCACCAGACCGCCGTGTTCGCGGGCGCAGGCCTCGGCGCGGTCGCGACGGGATATATCGCCGACCGGATGAGCTGGCATGCGCCGTTCCTGATCTTCGGCGGGCTCGGTCTGGTCCATGCGCTGGTGCTGTCGCGCACGCTGCGCGACGCGCCGATCACGCACACGGCAGCGGAGGCCGACAAGCCGACCGAGCCGATCGGCATCGTGCTGAGCATCGGCCCGGCGCTGATGCTCTGCGTCATCTTCGGGCTGGCGACCGGGGCGGCAACCGGAGTCACCTTCTGGGCGCCATTCTACGTCAACAAGATGCTGGGGCTGAACCTCGCCAGTTCAGCGTGGGTCGGCGCGGCGACGATCAACATCGCGGGCTTCGTTTCGGTCCCGCTCGGCGGGCTGCTCGCGGACACGCTGGCGAGGCGTTATATCGTTGGGCGGTTTTACACGTTGGCGATCGGTCTCGGCCTCGCCGCGCTGCTGCTGCTGCCCCTACTCGCCGCCGCGACGGCGGTTCAGATTGGACTGGTGCTGGTCGCGACCAGCGTTGCCAAAGGGTTGTTCGACGGCTGCATCTATGCAGCGATGCAGGACGTGGTGCCGCCGCATGCGCGCGCGACCGCGGTGGGAATGATGACGATGATCGGCTTTTTCGGCGCGGGCCTGACGCCGCTTGTGGTCGCCCGCATCGGCGACGCGCTGGGGATGGGCGCGGGCATCGTCGCGATGGCGGCGCTCTATGCGGTCGCGGTCGTAATCTTGCTAGCCATGCGCGAGCCGACGCGCCGGGCCGTCATCGCCAACGAGCAGGCGATCGCATGAGGACGTTGCTTCTGCGCAACCCGCGCGAGCTGGCCTTCGTGGACACGGCCGATGCGCCGCTCGCGCCGGGCGAGATCCGCATCGCGACACTGTTTTCGGGAGTCAGCGCAGGCACCGAGCTGTCGCAGTATCGCGGCACCAGCCCGTTCATGAATCGCCGCTGGGACGAGGAGCGGCGCCTGTTCGTCGAGGCCGATGCACCGAGCTGGCCCTATCCGGTGAGCAACCTCGGCTATGAGGAGGTCGGCGCGATCGTCGAGCTGGGCGCGGACGTGACCGGCCTCCAAATCGGTCAACGACTGTACGGCACCTGGAACCACCGCACACATCACGTCGCGGCTGCTGAATGGGCGCGCGCGCGCCTGCTGCCCGAGGGCGCGGACCCCCGCATCGGCATCTTCTCGCACATCGGCGCGGTCGCGCTGAACGGCGTCCACGACGCACGCATTCGCATCGGCGACGTGGTGGCGGTGTTTGGATTGGGCGTGCCGGGCCAGATCGTCGCGCAAGCGGCCCGCGCGAGCGGTGCGACCGTGATCGGCGTCGATCCGGACGCCGCGCGGCGGGAGATCGCGCTGACGCTCGGCGCGCACCATGCCCTCGATGCAACCCACGATGTCGCCGAGACGATCAAGGCGATGACCGACGGGCGCGGTGCGGACGTCTGCATCGAGGTGTCGGGCGCGGCCCCCGCACTCGCCGAAGCGATCCGCGCGGTGGCCTATTCCTCGCGTGTGGTCGCGATGGGCTTTTTTCAGGGCGAGGTGCCTTTGCGGCTGGGCGATGAATTCCACCACAACCGGGTCGAGCTGGTCTGCTCGCAAATCTCGGGCACCGCGCCCGAGGCGATGCACCGCTGGTCCAAGCCGCGGCTGTGGCGAACCGCGATCGAGCTGCAGCACGCGGGCGTGCTCGACCTGCTGCCGCTTATCACCCATGTCATGCCGTTCGCGCACGCGCCCGCGCTGTTCGACCGGCTCGATCGCGGCGAGCCAGGGCTGCTCCAGGCCATGCTCGAGTTCGCCGCGTGAGGATCGCGCTGCTCGGCTGCGGTGGCATCGCGGGGCGTCACGTCGCCGCCGTCAGGGCGCTCGGCCATGAGCTGGTCGGGTGCGTCGGCCGCGACCAGTCGCGCACCGATGCGTTCGTGACGCAGCATGGCGGCGCGGCATTCGTCGACCTGGACCGAATGATCGACGCCGTCGCGCCGGCGCTGCTGATCGCGACGCTGCCGCCTTATGCCCGCAACGGCGAGATCGAGCACGCCGCCGCGCGCGGGCTGCACCTGCTGGTCGAAAAGCCGATCGCGCTGGCGATGATAGCCGCCGACCACATGGTCGCCGCCGCCGAGGCGGCAGGCGTCGTTGCCGCCAACGGCTTCATGTACCGCTTCGGCGACGCCATCCGGCGCTGGCGCGCGAGTGCCACGGGCGTGGTCGGGATGTATACTGGCGCCTATCACTGCAACGCGCTCCACGCCGAGTGGTGGCGCGACGAGGCGCGCTCGGGCGGGCAGATCGTCGAGCAGGTAATCCACCAGATCGACCTGATCCGCCACCTGATGGGCGAGCCCGACACCGTCTATGCGAAGCGGGCCGACCTCTTTCACCGCGCGATTCCCGGCTACACCGCCGAGGATGTGTCGGCGATCGTCTTCGGCTGGGATGACGGCCGCCTCGCGACGCTCAACGCGTCGAACATCGCGACGCCGGGCGTGTGGCACAAGGAGTGGGCGATCTATGCCGAGTGGCTGACGGGCCGCTTCACGAGTTGGAACGACGCGGTGCTGACGCCGACCGTCGCGGGCGCGCCGGGCGAGGTCGTGGCGGGCAACACCGACCCGTTCACCGCGCAGCTCGCCGATGTGGTCGAGGCGATCGAACAGCGCCGGCTGCCGATGGTGACGCTGGCCGACGGCGCGGCGACGTTGCGGCTCGCGCTGGCGGCGAAGCGCTCGGCTGATGAGGGGCGGGAGGTGCGGCTTGCTTCCTGAGTTCGCCCGACGCGGTGTGACGCTAGCCGTCGCCGCGCCGCTGATCGACGGCGCGGTCCCGTCGCACTACCCGCCCCGTTTCGACACGGACACCGTCCGCTGGCCGCTGGATGGCGGCGGCGCGGTGGTGCTGCGTATCGGCGACGGCGATGCGGTCGACCTCGACGTCAGCATCGAAGGCGTGGATCGCCCGCTCGACAGCCTCGGCCTGCGGCTCACCGCGACCGGCGTGCGGTGCTATCTGCGCAACGGCTATCAGAGCTGGGACGGGAGCTGGTTTGCCGCGCCCGGCACGCCGGCGGGCGACGGCCCGCCAGCGAAGGCGCCGACGCTCGGCTTCGCGATGACCGCGCTGCTACCGGCCGCGGGTGACGGCGCCGTGGTTCTGGGGTTCGACCGCCACGATCGCTTCCAGACGCGCTTTAGCTTCGGCGGCATGGCGGACCTGATGACCATCGACGTCGAGACGCTGCTCGACCGCACTGGCGCGATTCGCGCCGAGACGCTGTATCTGTTCGAGGATGACACGGTGGAAGGCGCGCTGCGCCGCTGGTCCGCCCGCATCGCCGCCGCGTCGCCACTGTCGACGAGAGTGCCCGCCGAACGGCTGACCGGCTGGTGCTCGTGGTACAACCATTACGCCGCGATCGACGAGGCCACGATCGCGCGCGAGATCGCCTCGTCCGCCAGATTTCGCGACAACCACCGCGTTCCGCTCGCCATCTTCCAGATCGACGACGGCTTCACGCCGGAAATGGGCGACTGGCTTGACGTGAAGCCGCAGTTTCCCCGCGGCATGGCCCCGCTGCTCGCCGAGGCGGCGGCGGCGGGCTTCATCCCGGGCTTGTGGATCGCCCCCTTCCTGGTCGGCAACCGCTCGGCCTTGTTCGCCGCGCATCCCGACTGGCTGGTGCGCGACCGCGCGACCGGCGGGCCGCTGCTCGCCTTCCATTTCTACGGCGAGTTCCGTTGGCACAAGCGGTCGGAAGAATATCACGTCCTCGACGCGACCCATCCCGAAGCGGCCCGCTACATCGCCGAAGTGCTGCGAATATGGACGCGCGACTGGGGTGCCCGATACATCAAGGCAGACTTCCTGCTCTACGGCGCCGAATACGGTCCCGATCGGGCCTGGTGGCACGAAGAGGGCCTGTCGCGTATCGCGATCTGGCGGCGAATGATGACGCTGATCCGGGACGCGGTGGGCGACGAGGTGATCGTATCGGGCTGCGGATCGCCGCTCTGGGCGAGCGTGGGGCTGGTGGACGCGGTTCGCATCGGCCGCGATGTCGGCGTCACCTGGCACGGCGACTATTCGGCCGAAAGCCTGCTGCGCGATCTCCAGACCCGCAATCACGCCAGCGGTATGCTCTGGCAAGCCGACCCCGACTGCCTCCTGCTGCGGGACCGCTACCACGAACTCACCAACGGCGAGATCGACGCGCTCGCGCGGTTCGCGGCGGGCGCAGGCGGCATGTTGATGACGAGCGACACGCTCGATCGACTGCCCCCGCAACGTGCTGCGCTGTTCGCCGACCTGCTCCGCAGCCGTGTGACGGCCTGCGAGTTTCCGCTGCTTGGACACGAGGGCGCGGTCGTCGAGCAGCGACTGTGCAAGGAGGATGGCGTGTTCGAGACCAATTACTTCAACCCGACTGACGCCACGGCGCGCGCAGGCGACGATTTGCTGGTGCCCCCGCACACGCTGATTGCACGATGAGCGACCTCCCTCACCGCCGGCTCAATCTGCTGACCGGGCGTCACGTGCTGGTATCGCCGCAACGCGCAACAAGGCCGTGGCAGGGCGCCGCGGAAGACTCGCCCGCACCGCGCGGGCCGGCTTACGATCCGAACTGCTATCTCTGCCCCGTCAACGCCCGTGCGAACGGGGCGGTAAACCCCGATTATGCGGACGTGTTCGTCTTCGACAACGACTTCCCGGCGCTCCGGGAGGAGGCCGGCGATGAACGCCCGAACAGCCCCTTTGACACGGAGCCGGTGCGCGGCCGCAACCGCGTCATCTGCTTCTCCCCCGACCACGGCGAAACGCTCGCGGACCTCGATCAGGCGGGACTGGAAGCGGTGGTTGGCGTCTGGTGTGCGGAGACGGAAACGCTCGGGCGAGAGTTCGTTGCGGTGCAGGTGTTCGAGAACAAGGGTGCGGCGATGGGCGCCTCAAACCCGCACCCTCACGGGCAGGTGTGGGCGACCGATTACCTCCCAGACGAACTAGTGATCGAGGACAAGCGTCAGCGAAGCTGGCTTGCCGAGCAGGGTCGTCCCCTGCTCGCCGAAATCGCCGACCGCGAAGTGGATGGCCCGCGTGCCGTCGTCGCGAGCGACGATTGGCTCGCGATCGTGCCGTTCTGGGCGAGCTGGCCCTTTGAGCTCCTGTTGCTGCCGCGCTTCCGCGTCGCCCGTCTGCCGGAGCTGCCGGCCTCCGCGCGCGCGTCGCTCGCCACGATGATGGGCGACATCATCCGACGTTACGACGCGCTGTTCGGCGTCTCCTTCCCCTATTCGATGGGTTGGCATGGCGCACCGTTCGACGGGTCGGCAGCCGAGCATTGGCGGCTGCACGCCCATTTCTATCCGCCGCTGCTGCGCTCGGCGACCGTGCGAAAGTTCATGGTCGGGTTCGAGATGCTGGCCGAGGCGCAACGCGACCTCACGCCAGAGCAAGCAGCAGAGCGACTGCGCACGGCGCTGCCGTGACTGCGGCCGAGCGTGCGCGCACCGCATTTCTTGAGGAATTCGGGCGTGAGCCCGCGGGGTTGTTTCAGGCACCCGGCAGGGTCAATCTAATCGGCGAGCATACCGACTATAACGACGGTTTCGTCCTGCCGTGCGCGATCGATCGTCGGACGGTGGTCGCCTGGGGGCCGGGCGGGGATGCGATGCGTGTCGTCGCCGCCGATCTGGGGGAACGCGATCGGTTCGCCCTTGGGTCGACGATCTCACATGGTGCCGACTGGGCCAACTATGTCCGCGGCGTCACGACCGAGTTGATCCAGGCCGGGCACCCGCTTGCGCCGCTCGACCTGGCGATCGCCGGCGACGTCCCGCTCGGCGCCGGCCTGTCGTCCTCGGCGTCGCTCGAGGTCGCCGTCGCACTGGCGCTGACGAGCGGCACCCTCGACCCCGTGGCGGCCGCCCGAATCGGCCAGCGCGCGGAGAACCGGTTTGTCGGCTGCGCGTGTGGAATTATGGATCAGTTGGTGTCCGCCACCGCAATGTTAAACCACGCGATGTTGATTGATTGCCGCTCGCTGGAATCGCGGGCCGTCCCGATCCCCGTGGAATGGGCGGTGCTGGTGATCGACTCGGGCGTGCGGCACGCCCACGCGGCGGGCGATTACAATCTCCGCCGGCAAGAGTGCGACCGCGCCGCGCGGCATTACGGGGTCACGGCCCTGCGTGACCTGGACGGTGCCACACTGCTGCTCAACCGCGACGGTCTGGACGATGTCGCGTTCCGCCGCGCGCGCCACGTCGTCAACGAGAATGCGCGCGTGCTCGCCGCCGCCGACGCGCTAGTGGCGGGCGACCTCGCTGCGATGGGGCGACTGATGGCCGCCTCGCACGCGTCGATGCGCGATGATTTCGCGATCACCGTGCCGGCCATCGATCGGATCGTCGAGCTGGCCGACGGCGTGATCGAAGGACGCGGCGGCGCGCGGATGACGGGCGGCGGCTTCGGCGGCAGCGTTGTGGCGCTGATCCCGCATCAGCTTGCGCCCGATGTCATCGCGAGTGTGCGCGCGCACTACCTGACGCCCGCGGGAGAACCGCCCGATCAGACGATCTTCACCGCTTCCGGTGGCGCCGGAGAGGAACGGAACGCAGGGCGATAGGGCTAGCCTGGATGCTCCAGGCCATGTCGGCTCCCATGTGGTGAGAAGGGATCGAGCCGAGGCCATCCGTTATAGAGCGGTGCCGAGTTCGGCGAGGAACGGCATTGAGGATGCCGCTCCCCATCGCGTCACCGCTATCGCAGCGGCCTTGTGCGCCTGGATGATCGAGGGCGCAAGCGCCTGTCCCGACGCAATTCCCGCAGCAAGGAACCCGCAGAAACAGTCGCCTGCGCCGGTCGTATCCACGACCTGTGCGGCGGCAGCATCCGCGGTGAAGACGCCTGCCGGCCCAATGGCGACGGAACCGGCCTTGCCGCGCGTGACCACGATCGTCTGGCCGGTGCGGCTGATGAGCGCGGACGCCATGTCAGCGGCGTGTGAGGAGGAGGCCGGTAGGGCCTGCTCTCCACGATAGCGCGTCAGCTCGACTTCATTGACGATGATGATGTCGGCGAGCGCCAATGCCTGACCGGCGTCAGGATGAAAAGGCGCGGCGTTCAGGATCGCCACGGAGCCCTCCCGCCGTGCCGACAGAAACGATACGACCGACTCGAGGGGCATCTCAAGCTGAGCGAGCAGCAACCCTTCCGTGGTGACAGCCGTTACATTTCCGCAGGCGTTGGCACCCGCGGCGACGATGATTTGGTTCTCTCCATTTTGATCAACGGTGACGTAGGCGGTTCCGGTCGGATGGTCGCTGTCGATGCCGATCGTATCCGTGTCGATCCCTTCGGCCTTCAGCAACGACAGCATGGTCGAACCGTCGTGGTCGTCACCGACCCTACCAATCATGCGCACCGCGGCACCGGCACGGGCCGCGGCGATCGCCTGGTTCGCGCCCTTACCGCCCGGATGCTTCGTCACGGCCGCGGCGAGGACCGTTTCGCCCGGTTGCGGGAAGCGCGACACGCGCAGCACGACATCCATATTGATACTGCCGAGCACGGTGACCGTTGCTCCGGTCGCCCGCGATGTCACCGTGCAATCAGCTCGTCGAGAACGGCGAGCCTGGCCGCGACCCGAGCGCGCTCGCTGCCGAGCGCGTCGACCATGTCGTTTGCGGTACTCAGAAAGCCGGTTTCTTGGTCGGGCGAGACCTCGCGGAAAAAGTCGACGTTTGCCACCTCCGATGCGGCGATCCACTCCGGCGGGACCGCAGATGCGCCGCACAGCGCACCACTCAGGCCGCCAAGCACCGTCGCGATCGTATCGGCATCGCGACCAAAGCTCGACCCGGCCGAAATACACGCCCGGGGCTGACCGCCGCACAGCTGGAACAGGCCGCTGACGATGGGGAGAACCTCGCGGCTGGTAGGGCTGACGGTGCGATCCTTGTCCCAGGCCCAGCCGGGCGGGCGCGGGAAGGATCGGTCGAGATAGCGCAGATAGAATTGTTCGGTGAAGCGATCCACGTCGCCGGTATCCGCGGCGAGGTCGCGGCCGATCGAGATCAAGCGCTTCGTGTCGAACGTGCCGTGATCGTACATCGCGTCCAGCACGCTTGCGGCGTCCGCGTCGGGAGAGAACGCCGCCGCAAAACCGGCCGCCGTTGCGGCGGCGGCGTCGCGTTCGATACCCTCCTGATGGATAGAGGAGATGTTGAAGCCGTCCTGGTAGGCCTGCGCCGGATCACCGGCATTGATGATCCCGATCGGAGCCACCGCCATGATTGCCGCATCGGCCAGCGGCTGACCTCGGCCGGTGTCCCACGGACTCATGCCGAGCTTCAGTTTTTCCAAAACTATACGTTCTGTAAAGAACAGCCGTGCCGGGTTTAGCAACGACAACCAAATCTTTGCATAGTCATCGGGCGTAATTCGCCCACCTTTTTGGATAATCGCCAGACACATATAGTGCCGTAGTGTCGTATCATCTGTGATTTGACCGGGAGCCCCGTCACGAGATCGGGCGGGCTGCGGCAAGAAGTTGTCAATGCGACCGAAAGCCGGCCGGATATCAGAGTAATGCCAGTCTTCGGCGGGAGCTCCCATTGCGTCGCCGATGGCACCGCCGATCAGACAGCCATAGACCTTGTCGCGCAACGTTTCGCTCACGAAAACTCTCCTCAATCGTGTCGGTGATCGGACGCGCCTTGGCTCATGCCAAGTCCGCATTGTCGAACCGACTGTTGCCCGGAATGCAACTCAGCGACCCCTTTGTCATTGCCACGGAGCGGCATTTTATCTGCCTCGTAGGCTCAAGCCAGCCTGCGCTACCCACGCGCCAAGGCCACGTTTAATGGGCGCGTAGCGGCCAGCACAAGCTGACTGAACCAATGTCCGCTCACGCCATCTGAGCGCTCGCAAGCAGACAGGCCGCAATCCACCAGACCTTCCGCATTTCGGGTCTTTATCGCCAAGTGTAAATTGCGATACGGCCGTTCCAAGACAGGAACTGCCGAATGGAAGAGAACCGCTCCGGGCTGCAAATTCTAACATTCGGGAAAATTTGTAAGTTCGAGGCCTGGTTAGTGGCTAACGGTCCTGACGCGCCTGGGGTGTGGCTGAAGCTTGCCAAGAAGGGTGCGCCCGAACTTACTCTCGCCAAGAGCGAGGCGATCGATGCCGCCCTCTGTCATGGCTGGATCGACGGTCAGCTCGACAAATACGATGCTTATTACTGGCTCGTTCGGTTCACCCCGCGCAAGCGCGGGAGCAAATGGTCGCAGGTCAACCGCACTCGCGCGACCGAGCTTACGGCCGAAGGGCGCATGCGCCCCGCCGGGCTCGCCAAGAT
>JAABUQ010005392.1_pt1 | contig 20497 bp, 11 predicted proteins | sample 5560001 | NCBI WGS metagenome assembly JAABUQ01 (sample SAMN10711888, study PRJNA513371) | rock metagenome | isolation source: Antarctica rocks | place: Antarctica: Victoria Land, Finger Mt nord | collected 2015-12-18
CCATGATCTCCCCCATCCGCGCCGCCACCCGGTCCGGCGTGCCGACCAGCTCAAGCTCGGGCGGCAGGCCGCCGAACCGCTCCGCCGCCAGTTGCCGCAGCGTCTTGCCGCTGCCCCACTGCGCGAATTTGTCAAGCGATCCCTGCTCGCCGTTGGTGGTGAGCGGCGGCAACGGCTGGTCCAGGTCGAACTGCGAGAAGTCGATGTCGGTGACGGAGGCGACGCTGGCCAGCGCCATCTCGACGAACGCCGGGGAATGGGTGAGGCGGTCCCGCTTCGCCTGCGCCTCCTCGTCCGTGTCGGCCAGCGTCGGGTAGATCAGGAACAGCACCTTGATGTCGTCGGGGTTGCGCCCGGCAGCCTCGGCGTGCCGCCGCACGTCGTCGCGGTAGCGCTTCATGCCGTCGATGCCGTTGGCGGTCGCGATGATCGAGTCGGCGTTGCGGGCGGCGAACGCCCGGCCGCGCGGGGAGCCGCCGGCCTGCACGAACACCGGGCGCCCCTGCGGCGACGGCACGGTGTTGAGCGGCCCGCGGCACTTGTAGAACCGGCCCTCGAAGTTGACCTCATGGATCTTGGAATGGTCGGCATAGACGCCGTGTTCGCGGTCCATCACCACCGCGTCCTTGTCCCAGGACTCGAACAGCCTGCAGACGAGGTCCACGTACTCGTCCGCCATCTCGTAACGCAGCTCGCGGGGCGGCAGCTTGTCCAGGCCGAAGTTCTGCGCCGCCGCGTCCTCCCCGCTGGTGACGATGTTCCAGCCGAAGCGCCCGCCGGCGATGTGGTCCAGCGTGGTGCACAGCCGCGCCAGCAGGAACGGCGGGTAGGCCATGGTGGACATGGTGGCGACCACCCCGAGCCGCCGGGTCGCGGCGCCGATCAGGGCGACGAGCGGCATCGGATCGTGCTTCGGCACCATCAGCGCGTGCTTGAGCGCGGCCTCTGTGGAGTGGCCATAGGCTTCGGGCACCATGACGGTGTCCTCCAGCATGATGTAGTCGAAGCAGGCCCGTTCCAGCGCCAGCGCCATGTCGACGTAGAACCGCCCGTCCCACGGCGCCCCGCCGGCGGCGAAGTCGCTGTCCCAGTCGCCCGCCGTGAAGTTCATGAACCAGGCGAGGTGGAAGGGCTTGGGCGGCATGGCGCTCTCTCTGCTGATGGCGTCCCGCAAGCCTGCACAATCCAGGCCATCGGCGGCGTTTGCCCAATCGGCGAGCTGAATACGGCAAGGCAGCGCGAAACTGCACATCCAATGCCGTATCCGGCTACGATTCGGGCAGAGTCCACGGATTGTCAGCCGTCTTGAGACTGTCGATGCCTGGCACGGACGTTGCAGCGCAGCACGGCGCGGCAATCCCCAAAGGAGCACGGCCATGCCCCGTCCCGTTTCGCCAGCAGCGTTGACCCGCCGCGCCGCGCTGGCCCTCACCGCCGCCGCCCTTGCTGCCGGCGAGGTCCGCGCCGCCGAAGCGGCCACCATCCGCGTGGCCTACCCGGCGCCTGTCGCGACCCTCGACCCGGCCAAGTTCCGCACCGGCGGCCTCGAGTACAACTACGCGCTTTGCGTGTTCAACCGGCTGACCCAGCAGGACGCGCAGCTCCGGGTGCTGCCGGACCTCGCGTTGAGCTGGGAATCCACCCCGGACCTGAAAAGCTGGACCTTCCACCTGCGCCCGGGGGTGACGTGGCACGACGGCAAGCCGTTCACCGCCGACGATGTCGTGTTCACCTACGGGCGGCTGAAAGATAAGGAGGTCGGCTCGGTGCTGCGGGCCAACCTGGAAATGGTCATAGGCATCGAGGCGGTGGACCCGCAGACCGTGCGCTTCAACCTGTCGATCCCCTATGCCGACATGCCGGCGGTCGCGGCGGGCTATCAGGCGATGATCGTGAGCCGGGCGGCAATGGAAACGCTGACCACCAAGCCGGTCGGCACCGGGCCGTTCAAGTTCGTCGAGTACCGCCCCGGTGACCAGATGACCCTGGAGAAGAACCCCGACTACTTCCTGTCCGGCGTGCCGAAGATCGGCCGCGCGGTGCTGCGCATCATCCCGGAAGCGACGACCGCGGTCGCCGGGCTGGACAGCGGCGCCATCGACATCGTCTATGACCTGCCGCCCGAGCAGGCCGACCGGCTGAAGCGCAGCACGGTCGCCACCGTGATGGAGGTGCCGACCGGCTCCTGGCAGGGCATCGTCATGCACAACGGGATGAAGCCGTTCGACGACCCGCGCGTGCGCCGGGCATTCATCAAGCTGGTGGACAAGACGGCGATGACGGACATCGCGACCTTCGGCCACGGCACGCCCACGGTGACGCCGCTGCCGCCCACCCATCCGTTTTTCAGGAAGGACATCAGCCTCGGCCCGGACATCGCCGGCGCCAAGAAGCTGCTGGCGGGGGCCGGGCTGGGCGCCGGGTTCCCGATCGAGATGTACATCCCGTCCGCCGACCCGCCGATGGAGCGGCTGGCGACGGCGTTCCGCGATGCGGCCAAGCAGGTCGGCATCGCCGTGTCGCTCCGGGTGACGCCGCAGGACAAGTTCTACGCGGAGATGGAGGGCAAGGTGCCCCTCAACGTGGACAACTTCTTCGGCCGCACCACGCCGGACCTGATCCTGTATCCCTGGTACCACAGCAGCGGGTCTTGGAACAACACGCTCTGGCACTACAGCAACCCCGAGGTGGACAAACTGCTGGACGCCGCGCGGATCACGACGGACACGGCCGAGCAGGCCAAGCTGTACGGGCGGTTCCAGGAGATCATCGCCGAAGACGGCCCGGGCTGCGTCGTTTACGTCAAGAACTTCGCCTGCGGCGTCAGCAAGAAGGTCAGCGGCTTCTCGCCCTCGCCGCTTTTCCTGGTGGACATCAGCACCGCGACCGTCCAGGCCTAAGGCGGCGCATGGCGCGTTACGCCCTGCAACGGCTGGGGGCAGGTGTTCTCGTGCTGGCGGTCATGTCGGTGCTGGTGTTCCTCGCCACCCACGCCTTGCCGTCCAACACGGCGCAACTGATCCTGGGGCAATACTCCACGCCGGAAACCCAGGCGGCGCTGGAGCACAAGCTGGGCCTCGACCTGCCCTTGCCGGTGCAGTACTGGCATTGGGCGCGCGGCGTGCTGCACGGCGACCTCGGCCAGTCCTTGGTCATGGAGCGGCCGGTCGGGCCGCTGCTGTGGGACGCGCTGGCCCGGTCGGCGGTGCTGTCGCTCGCGGCCATGGCGGTGGTGTCCACCCTTGGCCCGGCGCTCGGCGTGCTCGCCGCGGTGAAGCAGGGGCGCTGGCCGGACCACGCCGCCACCGTGTTCACCTACCTCGGCATCTCGGTGCCGGAGTTCTATTGGGGCCTGGTGCTGATCCTGGTGTTTGGCAGCACCTTTCACTTGCTGCCGACCTCTGGCGCGGCGGACCTTTCGGACGGGTTCGGCCCCTTCTTGGCCCATCTGGTGCTGCCCGTCGTCACGCTCACGCTGACTTTGCTCGCCCATGTGTCCCGCCTCACGCGGTCCAGCATGATCGAGGCGCTCGACAGCGCCTACGTCAAGGTCGCCCGCGCCCGCGGCCTGCCGGAGCGGGTGGTGATCGTCCGCCACGCGCTGCGCAATGCCTTGCTGCCCACTATCACCGTGCTCGCCCACGATTTCGGCTTCCTGATTGGCGGCATCGTCGCGGTGGAGGCGATCTTCGCCTACCCCGGCATCGGCCGCCTGCTGATCTTCTCGCTGGAGCGGCAGGACTTGCCGCTGATGCAGGCGGCGATCCTGGTGCTCACCGCCGTGTACTGCCTGGCGAACCTGGGCGCCGACCTGCTCTACGGCGTCGCTAACCCGCGCATCCGCTTCGGCGGCGGCGTTGAGTGAGTCGCTGACTGGGCGGGCGCTGCCGCGGGCGCTGCGCCGCCGGCGCCGCTGGCCGCCGGCGCTGCTGATCGGCGGCGTCATTGTGGCCGCCCTGCTGATGGTGGCGCTGTGCGCGCAACTGATCGCGCCGTTCCCGTTCGACCAGATGCACGTGCGCGACCGCCTGTCGCCGCCCGGCCTGCATTACTGGGCCGGCACCGACGAGTACGGCCGCGACATCTTCAGCCGCCTGCTGTTCGGCTCGCAGCTTTCCATTGCGCTCGGCGTGATCGCGACGGCGATCAGCATGGCGCTGGGCGTGCCGCTCGGCCTGTTCGCCGGCTACCGGCCCGGCCTTCTCAGCGAGCTGATCATGCGCGGGCTGGACATCATGATGTCGTTCCCGCCGATCATGCTGGTGCTGCTGATCCTGGCGGTGACGCCGCCGGGCCTGGTCAAGACCGCGGTGGCCATCGGCGTGCTGTTCGTGCCGCCCATCGCCCGCGTCACCCGCAGCGTCACCCTCGATCTGATGAGCGAGGACTTCGTCGAGTCCGCCCGCAGCCGGGGGGAGCGCACCTGGTACATCCTGCTGCGCGAGCTGCTGCCGAACGTGTGGCCGGTGCTGATCGTCGAGGCCAGCCTGCGTATGGTGTTCGCGGTGCTGCTCGGCGCGGTGCTGAGCTTCCTCGGCTTCGGCGTGCAGCCGCCCGAGGCGGATTGGGGCCTAATGATCAGCAACGGCCGCGCCTTCGTGGACGACGCGCCTTGGATTTCGCTCGCGCCCGGCCTCGCCATGAGCTTTGCCGTGATCGGCATCAGCCTGCTCGGCGACGGCCTGCGCGAAGTGCTGGACCCGCGCCGCCGGGGACGCGGATGAGCCTGTTGGAGGTCCGCGGCCTTTCGGTGCGCTACGCCGGGGACGACGGGCCGGTCACGGCGGTGCGCGACGTGTCGTTCAGCCTGGCGCCGGGCCGCGCGCTGGGGATCGTGGGCGAGTCCGGCTCGGGCAAGAGCAGCATCGCCGGCGCGGTCCTGGACCTGCTGGGGCCGGGCGCCGCCATCGCGGGCCGCATCGTGTTCGAGGGGCGCGACCTCGCCGGCCTCACGGCAGAGCGGCGCCGGGCGATGCTGGGCAGCCGCATCGGCTCGGTGTTCCAGGACCCGTTCACCGCGCTGAACCCGGCGCTCCGCGTCGGGCGCCAGATCGCCGAGCCGCTGGTGCAGCACCGCGGCGCCAGCACAGCGGACGCGCACCGCCGGGCGGTGGAGCTGCTGGCCGAGATGGGCATCGCCCGCCCGGCGGAAACGGCGCGCGCCTTCCCGCACCAGCTCAGCGGCGGCATGAAGCAGCGCGCCCTGATCGCGGCGGCGCTGGCCTGCGAGCCGTCCTTGCTGATCCTTGACGAACCCACCACGGCGCTGGACGTGACGGTCGAGGCGCAGATCCTGGACCTGCTGGCCGCACTCCGCCGCCGCCAGGACGTGGCCGTGCTGTTCATCAGCCACAATCTGGGCGTGGTGCGCCGGGTCTGCGACGATGTGGCGGTGATGTACGCGGGCCAGATGGTGGAGCACGGCGCCGCCGCCCGCGTGCTGGCCCGGCCGGCGCATCCCTACGCCAAGGGCCTGCTCGCTTCCTTGCCGCCGTTGCGGGCGGGCACCCGGCGCGGGCGGTTGCCGTCCATCCCCGGGCAGATGGCCGGCGCAGCACGGCCGGAGGCCGGCTGCGTGTTCGCGCCGCGCTGCCCGTGGAGCGAGGCGCGCTGCACCGCCGGGCCGCAGGCGTTGGAGAGGCTGCCGGACGGCCACGCCGTGCGCTGCTGGAAATCGGCGGCGCTGGGCGGCTGGCCGGCGCCGCCGCCGAACGACGCGCCCGAGCCGGTGTTCCAGCGAGGCAATGCCCTGCTGAACCTGACCGACCTGCGCCGGGCCTTCACCGCACGCGCCGGGCTGGCGGCCTGGCGGCTTGCCCTGGCAGACGGACGGCCGCGCCTCGTCCGTGACGCGGGTGAGATCGCGGCGGTGGACGGCGTGTCGCTTTCGGTCTCGCCGGGCGAGGTGCTGGGCCTGGTGGGGGAAAGCGGCTGCGGCAAATCGACGCTGGGCCGCTTGGCGCTGCGCCTGCTGCGGCCGACCGCGGGCAGCGTGGAGTTTGACGGCGCGGACATCACCCGGCAGCCGGACCGCGTATTGGGTCCGTTCCGCCGCCAGGCGCAGATCGTGTTCCAGAACGTCGGTTCCTCGCTCAACCCGCGTTTGTCCATCGGCGAGGCGTTGGAGCGTCCGTTGGCCCTGTTCGGCCTGGCGCCGCCCCGTGACCGTGCCCGGCGGGTGGCGGCGCTGCTGGGCATGGTGCGGCTGCCCGAGGCCTACCGCCTGCGCTACCCGCACCAGCTCAGCGGCGGCGAGCGGCAGCGGGTCGCAATCGCCCGCGCGCTCGCCACCGAGCCGCGCTTCATCGTGTGCGACGAGCCGGTTTCGGCGCTGGACGTGTCCGTGCAGGCGGCGGTGGTCAACCTGCTCGCCGACCTGCGGGACGAGTTCGGCCTGTCGTATTTGTTCATCTCGCACGACTTGGCCGTGGTCGGCCAGTTATCGGACCGGATCGCGGTCATGTACCGCGGCAAGCTGGTCGAGACCGGCCAGGCCGCCGACGTGCTGGCGCCGCCATACCATCCCTACACTCGGGCGCTGCTGGCCTCGGCCGCGCACGAGGCCCCGGATGTGGGGGAAGCGGGGGCGGAGGCGGGTGGGGCCGGCCCCGGTGGCTGCCCGTTCCGCGCCCGCTGCCCGCACCGCATGGCGGCGTGCGGCAGCGACGCCCCGGCGCTGCGGCCCATCAGCGGCACGCACAGCATCGCATGCCACCTTCCGGTGCTCCCGAAGACGGCCCCGGAAGCGCCGCCCCGGGCATGGACTGTGCATCACGCAACCGTTTGAAATGGCCGCCGATGGTCTGGTGCGCGGGCGGCACGGCTGCCAGGATGTCCGGAATAACCCGCTGGAGTTCTGATGCACGGCATGGGCAACCGCATTCGGCTTGAGACCTGAGCGGTGTTCCGCCGGGTCCTGGTCGCCAACCGCGGCGTTGCCGCTTGCCGCATCCTCCGCACCCTGCGCCGCATGGGCATCGGCTCGGTCGCTGTGTATTCGGAGGCGGACCGCCACGCCCTCCACGTCACGGCGGCCGATCAGGCGCACTGCATCGGGCCGTCCGCGGCCGGCGAGAGCTATCTGCGGATCGACCGCGTGCTGCATGCGGCGCGGGACGCCGGCGCCGACGCGGTGCATCCCGGCTATGGATTCCTAGCCGAAAACGCCGATTTCGCCCAAGCCTGCGCCGATGCGGGCCTGGCCTTCGTCGGCCCGACGCCCGCGCAAATCCGCGACTTCGGCCTGAAGCACCGCGCGCGGGAGATCGCCCGGGCCGCGGGCGTGCGGCTGGCGCCCGGCAGCGGGCTGCTGCCCGACCTGGACGCGGCCCGGCGGGAGGCCGCGTCCATCGGCTACCCCGTCATGCTGAAAAGCACGGCCGGCGGTGGGGGAATCGGCCTGCTGCTGTGCGAAACGGAAGACGCGCTGGCGGCGGCGTTCGCCCGCGCCGCCCAGCAGGCGTCCAGCGCCTTCGGCAACCCCGGCCTGTTTGTCGAGCGCGCCATCGCCCGCGGACGTCACGTCGAGGTGCAGATCTTCGGCGACGGGCAGGGCCGGGTGGAGGTCCTGGGCGACCGCGACTGCTCCGCGCAGCGTCGCCACCAGAAAGTCATCGAGGAGACGCCCGCGCCGAACCTGCCCGATGCCGTGCGCCGGGAGCTGCACGCCGCGGGCCGGCGGCTCGGCGAGGCCGTCGCCTACGCCAACGCCGGCACGGTCGAGTTCATCTACGATCCGGCGGCCGAGGCCGCCTATTTCTTGGAGGTGAACACCCGGCTGCAGGTCGAGCACGGCGTGACCGAGGCCGTGCTGGGCATCGACCTCGTGGAATGGATGCTGCGCCAGGCGGCGGGCGAGGGCATCCCGCCCTTGCCGCCCGTGCCGGCCCACGGCCATGCCATCGAGGCGAGGCTTTATGCCGAGGACCCTGGCAACGCCTTCCGCCCAGCCGCAGGCCGCCTGACCCGGGTGCGCTTCCCGGACACGGCGCGCATCGACGCCTGCGTCGCGGACGGGACGGAGGTGTCCCCGTTCTACGACCCGATGCTGGCGACGGTGATCGTCGCAGCAGAGGACCGCCCGGCGGCGCTGCGTGCCCTCGCCGATGCGCTGGACGCGGCCGGGCTGGACGGGATCGAGACCAACCTGGCCTATCTGCGTCACCTGATGCGCACCGGCGCGCTGGCCGGGGATGTCGCCACGTCCACCCTCGCCGACACGGAGTATAGCCCGCCGCAGATCGCCGTGCTGTCGCCGGGCACGCAGACCACCGTGCAGGATTGGCCGGGGCGGCTGGGCTTCTGGCACGTCGGCGTCCCGCCCTCCGGCCCGATGGACGACCGCAGCTTCCGCCTCGCCAACCGCTCTGTCGGCAATCCGGATGGGGCGGCGGGGCTGGAGATCGTCGTCAGCGGCCCGTCGCTGCGCTTCGACTTTGATGCGGTGGTCTGCCTGTCCGGCGCGGCGCTGCCAGCGACGCTGGACGGCGCCGCGGTGCCGTATTGGGAGCCGGCCGCCATCCGCCGGGGCGGCGTGCTGGCCATCGGCACGGGGGCGCCGGCGGGCAGCCGCACCTACCTCGCCGTCCGCGGCGGGCTGGACGTGCCGGACCATCTCGGCAGCAAATCCACCTTCACCCTGGGCGCGTTCGGCGGACATCGGGGGCGGGCGCTGCTGGCCGGCGACGTGCTGCGCCCGGGCGCGGAAGCGGTGTCGGCGCCCCGCGCCGTTCCGGAGGCCGACCGCCCCGCCATCGGCGCGGCCTGGGAGATCGGCGTGCTGGACGGGCCGCACGGTGCGCCCGACTTCCTCACGGAGGCCGGCATCGCGGCGTTCTATGCGGCGAGCTGGACGGTGCATTACAATTCCAGCCGTACCGGCGTCCGCCTGATCGGCCCGCGTCCGGAGTGGGCGCGTGCGGATGGCGGCGAGGCCGGGCTGCACCCATCCAACATCCACGACACCGCCTATGCGGTCGGCGCGGTGGATTTCACGGGCGACATGCCGGTGATCCTCGGCCCGGACGGCCCCAGCCTGGGCGGCTTCGTGTGCCCGGTGACGATTGCCGGGTCCGAGCTGTGGAAGGCGGGCCAGCTCCGCGCCGGGGACACGGTTCGGTTCAGGCGGATGCCGGCTGCTCGGGGTGGCGCCTCCGTCCTGCTCGGTGGCCGGGCCGCGACCGCGGACACCCCGCGCGTCGCCTACCGGCGGTCAGGCGACCGCAACGTGCTCATCGAATATGGCGAGCCGCTGCTGGACCTTGAGCTGCGCTTCCGCGCCCACGCGCTGATGCAGGCGTTGGAGGCCCTGCGCCTGCCGGGCGTCATCGACCTCACGCCCGGCATCCGCTCGCTGCAGGTGCACTACGACCCCGGCGCCCTGCCGCTCGCGCGCCTGCTGGACGTGCTCGGCCAGGCGGAAGCGGACCTGCCCGCCATCGACGACCTCGCCGTGCCCTCCCGCATCGTCCACCTGCCGCTGTCCTGGGACGACCCGGCCGCGCGCCTCGCCGTCGAACGCTACGCCCGCGGAGTCCGCCCGGACGCGCCCTGGTGCCCGAGCAACATCGAGTTCATCCGGCGCATCAACGGCCTGGACGGCCTCGACGAGGTGAAGCGCATCGTGCTGGGGGCGGAGTACCTGGTGCTGGGCCTGGGCGACGTGTACCTGGGCGCGCCGGTCGCCACCCCGGTCGATCCGCGGCACCGGCTGGTTACCACCAAGTACAACCCCGCCCGCACCTGGACGCCGGAGAACGCGGTCGGCATCGGCGGCGCTTACCTGTGCGTCTATGGCATGGAGGGGCCGGGCGGCTACCAGCTCGTGGGCCGCACCTGCCAGGTCTGGAACAGCCATCGCAGCACGCGCGAGTTCGCGCCGGGCCATCCTTGGCTGCTGCGCTTCTTCGACCGCATCCGCTTCCATGAGGTCGATGCGGAGGAGCTGTTGCGCTTCCGCGACGGCTTCCCGCACGGCGCGGCGCAATTGGAGATCATCGAAGGCACGTTCAGCCTGCGCGAGCACCGCGCCTTCCTCGCCGCCAACCAGGAGTCCATCGCCGCGTTCAAGGCGCGGCAGCAGGCGGCGTTCGAGGCCGAGCGGTCGCGCTGGGCGGACGGCGCCGCCCTGGACGACGCCGGTCCGCCCGCCCGCGAGCCGGACGCGCTGGCGTCGGGGCACGAGGCGGTGCCCAGCCCGGTGGCCGGCGCCGTTTGGAAGCTGCTGGCGGCGGAGGGCGACCGGGTCGCCGCGGGCCAGCCCTTGCTCGTGCTGGAAGCGATGAAGGCGGAGATCACCGTCGCCGCCCCGCGCGACGGCACCGTGGCCGCCCTGCGCTGCTGCGAGGGTGCGGTGGTCGCCATGGGGCAGCGCCTGCTGGACCTGGCCTGACCTCCACGACGGAGCGGAAGCGCCAAAAACCGTACGCTGTCCATGCGGGCCGTCACCGGACGAGCGCCGCCTCCAGCATGGCCTGCACCCGCGCCGCCAGCGCCTCCAGCGCGAACGGCTTGGTGATCACCTCCATGCCCGGCGCGAGCCGGCCGTCGAAGGCGGAGCCGGCATAGCCCGTGATGAACAGCACGGGCAGGCCCGGCCTGCGTTCGCGCGCCGTGTCGGCCACCTGCCGCCCATTCATGCCGCCGGGCAGGCCCACGTCGCTCACCAGCAGGTCCACGCGCCGGCCCGGGCGCAACAAGCGGAGCGCCGCCGGCCCGTCCCCGGCTTCCAGCACCTCGTAGCCCAGCTCGCGTAGCCGCTCGGCCGCGACCGCGCGCACGCCGTCCTCGTCCTCCACCAGCAGCACGGTCCCGCTGCCCCCGGCCACGGCCTCCTCCAGGTCCGGCTCCGCGTCCGGGGCCGCCTCTCCCCGGTGGTGGCGCGGCAAGTAAAGGCGCACCGCCGTTCCCCGGCCCGGCGCGCTGTCCAGGCGCACCAGGCCGCCGCTCTGGCGCACGAAGCCGTAAAGCTGCGACAAGCCCAGCCCCGTCCCGTGCCCAATCGGCTTCGTCGTGAAGAACGGCTCGAAGGCGCGCGCCCGCGTCGCCTCGTCCATGCCCGTGCCGGTGTCGGCCACGCTGATCTCGACGTAGTCGCCGGGCGTGATGCCGTCCTGCCCGGCGACATCGGACGCGGACAAGCGCAGATCCTTCGTCGCAAGGGTGAGCTTGCCGCCGTCCGCCATAGCGTCGCGGGCGTTGATGGCGAGGTTGAGCAGTGCGTTCTCCAACTGGTTGGGATCGCACAGCACCGACCAGACGCCGTCCCTCAGGCCCAGCTCCACCTTGATGCCCGGCCCCACCGTGCGCCGGATCAGCTCCTCCATGCCCTTGATCAGCGCGTCCGGCTCGACCGGGCGCGGGTCCAGCGCCTGCCGTCGCGCGAAGGCGAGCAGGCGATGGGTCAGCGCAGCCGCGCGCGTCACCCCTTGGCGCGCCGCCTCCATCAGCGGACCCAGCTCGGCGGTGCGGCCTTGCGCGACGCGCCGCTGCACCGTTTCCAGTGCGCCGCCAATGCCCTGCAGCATATTGTTGAAGTCGTGCGCGATGCCGCCCGTGAGCTGGCCGACCGCCTCCATCTTCTGGCTTTGGCGCAGGGCGTCTTCGGTCCGCTCGCGCTCCAGCACCTCTTCGTGCAGGGTCGCGATGGCCTGGCGAAGGTCCTGGGTCCGCGCTTCCACCCGGGCTTCCAGCGTTTCCTTCGCGCGCTGGGCTGCCCGGAACAGCCGCGCGTTGTCGATGGCGGATGCCGCCTGGCCCGCGAGGCCGGCCACCACGCGCTCCGCGGCCTCGGTGAACGCGCCCGCTTCGGGATGGCCGAACAGCAAGCCGCCCAGCACCTCGCCGCCGCGGGACACGACGGGCGCCGCAAGGCAGCTCCGCATGGGCGAGCCGCCGTCCGGCACCACCTGGTGCAGCTCGGTTTGACGGAAACGCGGGTCGGCGGCGATATCGTCGGAGCGCAGTACGCGCTCGCCGCCGAACACCGGCACGAACACGTCGGCTGCCCTTGGCATTGACACCCCTCCAAGGGCGGACCGGTCCACCCCGGACAGGGCGTAGAGCGTGTCGGTGCCACCCTCCTCATTCTGCATGTCGCAGAGGAACGCGCCAAGCCGCGCCCCGGTCAGCTCCACGCCCGCGTCGGTCACGGCCTGCACGAGCCGGTCGGGGTCCAGCTCGGCGGCGAGCTGCGCCCCGGTGCGGTTCAGCACCTCCAGCCGGTTCCGCTCGTCGCGCAGCGCCGCCTCGGTGCGGGTGCGGTCGGTCACGTCGCTGAACACGCCGGCCAGGCGCTCGGCCGCGCCGTCCGTGCCCGGGACGGCGTCGCTGATGCTCAGGACCGTGCGGACCGAGCCGTCCGGCAGGTGGATGCGGTACTCGGTTTCCAGGCGGGACAGCGCCTGCTTCGACGCCTCCGCCTCGGCAGCCACGCGGTTGAGGTCGGTCGGGTCGATGCGGTCGAACACCTCCTGCGCCCGCGCGCCCTCGCCGGGCGCGAAGCCGAAGATCTCGCGGCTGCGCCCGTCCAGCGTGACGGCGTCGGTTTTCAGGTCCCACTCGAACGTGCCGAGCCGCGCCACGGCGAGCGCCGCGTCCAGGCGGCCTTTGCTTTCGCCCAAGGCCTGCGCCTGCGCATGCCGGGCGGTGACGTCCTGGAAGGCCGCGAGCGCGCCCTCGATCCGGCCCTGCCCGTCGCGCACAGGAACGGCATCCACCAGCAGCATCGCGCGCCGGCCGTCGAGGGTTCGCAGCGTATGCTCGTAATCCCGCGCCGCCTCTCCCCGCAGCGTCCATGCGGCGGGCAGGTGGTCGGGCGGGATCGGCGAACCGTCCTGGGCGGTGATGTCCCAAGCCGGGTCGTCGTAGCGCCGGCCGACCAGCCCGCCCGGTTCGGCGCCAAGGATCTGCTCGGCCGCGGCGTTGGCGTAGGTGAAGCAGCCCTCGGCATCCAGCTCGACCACGCCGGCCGGGGTCGTGGCGAGCAGGCGGGCGAGCCGCGCCTCGCCGGCCTGGCGGGCGGCCTCGGCTGAAGCACGCTCGCCCTCCCGCGTGGCGAGCGCCGCCGACATGCGGTTGAAGGCCTTGCCCACTTCGCGCATCTCGCCCGAGCGGCGGCCCAGGTCGGCCCGCGATCCCAGATCGCCGCCGCCGACCCGGTCGGCGGCGGCGGCGAGCCGGGCCAAGGGCGCAAGCACGAAGCGGCGTCCCCCGAGCAGGCCCGCGCTCATCGCCAGCACGGCGCCGAGGGCCAGCGCCAGCAGGTTGCGCTTGGTCGCTTGGCGCAGCTCCGCGAGCATCCGGGTGCGATCCAGCCCGACCGCGACCACGATCCCGCCGAGGATGGGGCTGGACGGCACGGCCCCGAACAGGCGCTCTGCGCCGTCCGGCCCTATGGCCTCGAACGCAGCCGCCTCGCGCACGTGCATGGCGGCGCGCAAAGCCTCGGGCGCCGGGCGACCTACCCAGCCGTCCACGGCGGGGCGGTTGTCCAGGGCCGCCGCCGCCACAGTGCCGGACGGGTCCAGCACCAAGGCCTCGGCGCCCTGCGGCAGCGCGTCGGCGGCGAGCTGCCCGGACAGCCAGGCCTGGTCCACGCTGGCCAGCACGACGCCGCCCGCCTCGCCGTCCACCCGGCGGAACGGCAGGGCGAAGTGGATGCTGGGCCGGCGCGTCGCGACACCCATGACCAAGTCGCCCGCGGCGAAGCCGCCCGACGCCATGGCGCGCCGGTGGTAAGCGCGGGCCGCATTGCTGTATTCGCCCGGCGCCGCGCCCGCGCTGCTGCACAGGATGAGGCCTTGGGCGTCGTTGACGGCAAGCAGGGAATAGGCCGGGTGCTGCCGCGCCACGGCCTGCAGGTACGCCGTACAGCCGGCGGCGTCGCCGGCGCGGACCGCGGGCACCTCGGCGATGGCCACCAGGAGCTGGCGTATGCCCTCCGCCAGGCGGGCCACGTCCCCCTGCAGCGCGCGGGTCTGGGCCACGGCCTCGGCGCGCAGCGCGGCCTCGCGCTCGCGACGCTGCTCCAGGCCGTTCCAGGCCTGGATGGCAAGCGGCGGCAACAGGGCGAGCGCGACCAGCAGCAGTAGGCGGGCGGCGAGGGTCACGGCGTGGCGCCAGGGCCTTCCCCCGGTGAGGCCCCGTGCCGGCGCGAGGAAGCCTGGTCATCGCTGGATGCGCGGGCGTAGCCGAAGAGCACGGGAACCATCGCGGGCATCTACCTCCAAGCGACAAACGCCTTCAACAACTAAAGCGCCGAATTCATCCCAGGCAAACCCGCGGCGAAGGCGCTTCGGGATTCTGCGACGGGTGGGCTGCGTCTGCTTACGGTGGAGCCGTCTTGCGGCTTGACGAAAAAACGTCGGCGCGACCGTGTCGCAAGTCGTCGGCGCGACCGTGCCGGGACGCAGGCGAGAGGCGGTCGGCGACGCGCGTAGTCCATTTCATTGGCTGGCCTAGATCGTTTAGCTCAAGACGCTTGAGGCGCAAACCCTTACTAGTTCGTTACGATAATGGGGGCGACTGAGGGACGCAATGGCAATCTTGGCCGCTTCTCTGCAGTGATCTTGAATTTGTTTACAGTTTATGCGGTCAGGGATCAACTCGGGTCTGAGAGTTTTATTCATCAGCTACGATGTACGTTTTTGCTTCCTAACCCATATCTAATTAACTCTTCACGAGTTTATTTCAGTCTGGGTGAGAAGGGCGGTACGATCAGAGTAAGTGCTGAAGCGGATCGTTCACAAAGCAGCGTGCGATGGGGCCCGCCGCGCCGCGTTGAGGCGCTCTTTTTCGTCATCGTTTCTTTCATTGCAGGAGAGTTTGTTGGTTGAGGTTGTCGTTATTGGCGCAGGGCCGTATGGCTTGTCCGTTGCGGCGCACCTGCGCCACATGCGCGTCCCGTTCCGGGTTTTCGGCAAGCCGATGGGCATGTGGACGGACCATATGCCTAAAGGGCTGACGCTCAAGTCGGACGCGTTTGCCAGCAACATCGCCGCGCCAAACAATGGCTTCTCCATGGAGCGGTTCTACCGGGAAAGCGGCCGGACCGATTACTCGCCCATCGGCCTGCGGGTCCGTGGCGACGTCGTGGCCGAGTATGGCCGGGAGTTCCAGCGCCGCTACGTCGGCGAGGTGGACGAGGCGCGGGTCCTGGACGTCGGCAAGCTGCGCCGCGGTTTCCGCCTCGCCCTTGATTCCGGAGAGCAGGTCCTCGCGCGGAAGATCGTCGTGGCGACCGGGCTGCTGTCCTTGCGCCACGTCCCGGAGACCCTGGCACCCCTGGCCCCGGGCGTGGTGTCGCACAGCTCGGCGCACAACGACCTTTCCAAGTTCCGCGGGCGCCGGGTCACAGTCATCGGCGCGGGCCAGTCGGCCTGCGAGCTTGCGGCCTTGCTGAATGAGCAGGGCGCCCAAGTCACCATGCTGACCCGGCGTCCGCTGAAATGGTACGAGCCGAAGAACGAGGACAAGCCGGGCGTCCGCCGCACGGCCTGGCAAAAGGTGCGGCGGCCCAACTTCGGCCTCGGGCCGGGGTGGCGCACTTATTTCTGGTCGGAGAGGCCGTACGAGTTCAGCTACCTGCCGCAGAACACCCGCTATGCCAAGGCATACGGCTTGTTCGCGCCGGCCGGGTCGGGATGGATCAAGCATCGCGTCGATGGGGTGATCCCGATCTATACCGGCGCCTTGCGCGACGTCCGGATGCAGGGCGACGAGGCGCGCCTTTCGGTGGAAACGGCCGAGGGATCGGTCGAACTCTCGGCTGACCATGTCATCGCTGCGACGGGGTACCGGCCCGAAGTCAGCCGCCTTCCGTTCCTTGAGCAGATCTCGGGTGACATCAGGACGATCAAGGGTGCCCCGCTGCTCGACCGCAGCTTTGAGTCGTCGGTTCCCGGCCTGCACTTCGCGGGCTTCCTGGGAGCTGCGACGTTTGGGCCGTCGATGCGTTTCATCTACGGCGCCCGGTTCGCGGCGCAGCGGCTATCCCAGCATCTCTCGCATCTCGGCGACGGGCGGCGCCGTACGACCCGCTCATTGCAGCCATCCGAGCAGGCGGGGGTCACTGTTTAGCCTTTTCCCTCGCTGGCCGGGTTTAGCACCGCCAAAGCCTTGAGTTGGGTCGCCCTTGACAAGCCATTTCAAACCATGGCTGCTCATCGGCAAGCCCAAAAACAGGGACGGGGAGTGAAGTGGGGATGAGTGTGAACGCGACGGCTGCGGCCGCTATGGAAAGCCGGGTGGGCATGGGAGAGTACGAAACGATCCTGCGCAGCCCTAGCTTCCAGGCGCTTGTGTCCAGCCGCAACAGGCTCGGCTGGACGCTCTCGATCCTGATGCTTTTTATCTACTTGGGTTTCATTCTCCTCGTCGCGTATGACAAGCCCCTGCTGGCGCAGAAGATCGGCGGGGGCACCATTTCCTTGGGCATCGTGCTCGGCCTGGGCGTCATCCTTTCCGCCTTTGTCGTGACCGGCGTTTACGTGGTCCGGGCCAATGGCCGTTTTGACGAGCTGACCGAACAGTTGAAGCGGGAGGTCGGCCGGTGATCCCGCGTTTTTCCAGCCTGGCCCTGGCTGCCGCCTTGGCGGCGCTGGCCTGTCCGCAAGCGGCCCGCGCGGCTGGGGCCGTCGAGGGCGCCATCGAGAAGCAGGGCCTGAACGTCACGGCCGTCGTCATCTTCTTCGCCTTCGTGCTGTTCACGCTCGGGATCACTTACCGCGCGGCCCGGCAGACCAAATCGGCGTCGGATTTCTACGCGGCGGGCGGCGGCATCACCGCCGGGCAGAACGGCCTGGCCATCGCCGGCGACTACATGTCGGCCGCGTCCTTCCTCGGCATTTCCGGCCTGGTGTTCTCCAACGGCTTCGACGGGCTGATCTACTCGATTGGCTTCCTCGTCGGCTGGCCGATCGTGCTGTTCACCATCGCGGAACGGCTGCGCAACCTCGGCAAGTTCACCTTCGCCGACGTGGCCGCCTTCCGCCTGGACCAGACGTCCATCCGCGTGCTGTCCGCCATGGGCACGCTGATTGTCGTCTCCTTCTACCTCATCGCGCAGATGGTCGGGGCCGGCAAGCTCATCCAGTTGCTGTTCGGCCTGCCCTACAGCTTCGCCGTGCCCATCGTCGGCGTGCTGATGATCGTCTACGTCGTGTTCGGCGGCATGAAGGCGACGACCTGGGTGCAGATCATCAAGGCGTGCCTGCTGCTCGGCGGCGCGTCGTTCATGGCGCTGATGGTGCTGATCCATTTCAAGTTCAGCCCTGACGTCATGTTCGCCGCCGCGGTGCAGGTGCATCCCAAGGGTAGCGCCATCATGGCGCCGGGCGCCTTTGTCGCCGATCCGATCTCGACGATCTCGCTCGGCCTCGCGCTGATCTTCGGAACTGCCGGGCTGCCGCATATCCTGATGCGCTTCTTCACCGTGTCCGACGCGAAGGCGGCGCGCAAGTCCGTGCTGTACGCGACGGGCCTGATCGGCTACTTTTATCTCCTGACGTTCATCATCGGCTTCGGCGCGATCACCTTCCTGATGAACGACCCGAGCTACTATAAGCTCGGTGCCGATGGCGGGTTCGACAAGATCAAGGACCTGATCGGCGGCGCCGCCAACATGCCGGCCATCGATCTGGCGCGGGCAGTCGGCGGCGATGTCCTGTTCGGCTTCATCTCCGCCGTGGCCTTCGCCACCATCCTCGCCGTGGTGGCCGGCCTGACGCTGGCCGGGGCGTCTGCGGTCAGCCATGACCTGTACGCCTCGGTCATCGCGCGCGGGCGCACGACGGAGGGCCGGGAAATCAACGTATCCAAGATCAGCGCCATCGCCATCGGCGTGGTCGCCATCCTGCTGGGCTACGTGTTCGAGAACCAGAACGTCGCGTTCATGGTGGGCCTCGCCTTCTCGGTCGCGGCGAGCTGCAACTTCCCGGTGCTGCTCATGTCCATCCTCTGGAGCGGCACGACGACGCTCGGCGCCGTGGTCGGCGGCTTCCTCGGGCTGATCAGCGCCGTGCTGATGATCGTGCTGAGCAAGGCGGTCTGGGTGGACACGTTCCACATGGCGGCAAAAGCCGCGTTTCCGTACGACAATCCCGCCTTGTTCTCGGTCCCGCTCGCCTTCGTCGCGATCTGGCTGTTCTCGAAGCTCGACGCCAGCCAGCGGGCCAGGCGCGAGCAGGCCGCGTTCGTCGAGCAATATGTCCGGTCGGAAACCGGCGTGGGGGCGGCCGGGGCACACGCGCACTGAGGAGCGGGGCAGGGGAGAGGGGTGCCGCTCGCTGAGCGCGGGCGGCGCATCGACCGTCGCGACGCACTTGGTGGTGATTCCCAGCTACAATAGCGGGGCACGCCTGCTGGGCACCGTGCTGGAGGCGTTGGCGGAGTGGCCCGTGGTTTGGGTCGTGCTGGACGGCAGCACGGACGGATCAGGCGCATCCCTCGGCCAGCGCCGCGGCTTGCGCCTGATCCGCCGGGCGCGGAATGGCGGCAAGGGCGCCGCGGTGCTCGACGCGCTGCGTTTGGCGGCAGCGGACGGGTTCACCCATGCCTTGGTGATGGATGCGGACGGGCAGCATCCGGCCGGGCACATCCGCCACTTCATGCAGGCGAGCCAAGCGCGGCCAGACGCGATGGTGCTAGGCGTGCCGCAGTTCGGGCCGGACGCCCCGGCGCTCCGGGTGCGCGGCCGCCGCATCTCCAACTGGTGGGCGCAGCTTGAGACCGGCGGGGCCGGGATCGGCGACAGCCTGTTCGGCTTCCGAGTCTATCCCATTGGCAAGCTGCTGCCGATCATGGATCGGTCGCGTTGGATGCGCCGGTTCGACTTCGATCCGGAGGCCGCAGTCCGCCTGAGCTGGGCCGGCGTTCCCGCGGTCAACCTGCCGGCCCCGGTGCGCTATCTCCGTCTGGACGAGGGCGGCGTGTCCCACTTCCACTACAGCCGGGACAACCTGCTGTTGACCGCCATGCATGCGCGGCTGGTCATGGGCGCGCTGATGCGCCTGCCGACGCTGGCCCGGCGTCGGGCGGCGCGGTAGGCATCATTGACGCGCCTTCAAAGCGCCGTAGCCTGGCCGGGGCGGCTCTAGGAGTAGACCGATGTCGGACCAGCGTGTGTTCTCCGCCCGGCGGATCGTCACCATGAACCCGTCCACACCGTTCGCGACCCACGTCGCGGTACGGCAGGGCCGCATCCTCGGCGTCGGCACGAAAGAGGAGATGGCCGCGTTCGGCCCGGCCGAGTGGGATGACCGTTTTGCCTCCAAGGTGATCCTGCCGGGCTTCGTGGAAGGGCACAGCCACTTGTTCGAGGGCCTGACCTGGCAGGACCCATACTTGGGCTTCTTCGACCGCCGTGGTCCGGACGGCCGCATATGGCCGGGGCTGAAAAGCATCGAGGAAGTCGTCGCGCGTTTGAGGGAGATCGAGCGCGGGATGGAGGACGCGGACGTTCCGCTGACCGCCTGGGGGTTCGATCCCATCTACTTCGGCGGGCGGCGCATGGTGCGCAGCGACCTCGACCAGGTGTCCACGCGCCGTCCCGTGGCGATCACCCATGCGTCCGGCCACATCATGAACGTGAACGGCGTCGCGCTGCACCGCGCCGGGCTGACCCAGGACACCGATTTGGACGGGCTGGTGCGCGACGCCGCGGGGCAGCCTGGTGGCGAGCTGCTGGGGCCGGAAGCGATGGGCCGGGTGCGCCGGGTGATCGGCGGCGGCTCAATGGAGCGTGCCATCGACGCGGCGTCGCTGCGCCGCTTCGGGGAGATCGCCCGGATGGCGGGCGTGACCACCGCTGCCGACCTGCTGAACGAGCTGACCCCGGAGACGGTCGGGATCTACGAGGCCGTGACGGGGGAGGACGGGTTTCCGCTCCGCATCGTCCCCGCCTTGGCCGCCCGCGCCTACAGCGTGCCGGACGGGATCGCCCGCTGGCGGGACTTGCTGGGCCGCAGCACGGCCAAGCTGCATTTCGGCCTGGTGAAGCTGGTGGTGGACGGCTCCATCCAGGGCTTCACCGCCCGACTGCGCTGGCCCGGCTACCACAACGGGGCGCCGAACGGCATGTGGTATCTGGCGCCGACCGAGCTGGCGGCCGTCGTGCTCGCCTACCACCGCGCCGGCGCGCACCTGCACATTCACACCAATGGCGACGAGGCGACCGAGGTGACGGTCGAGATGATCGGGCGCGCCTTGCAGGAGGTGCCCCGCGGCGACCACCGCCACACTTTGCAGCACTGCCAGATGCCGGACGAGGCGCTGTTCCACCGCATGAAGGCGCTGGGCCTCTGCTGCAACATCTTCGCCAACCACATTTTTTACTGGGGCGATGCCCATCTGGCACTGACCATGGGACCCACCCGGTATCTGCTCAACCCGGGTAGGTAGCGGCCTGTCCGCGTAGGGTTTGCTGGATGGCTTGGTAGGCGCCCACGCCGCGGCGTGCGGCGGTGCCGATGACGGAGCGCACGCCGGCGAACAGATCAGC
>JAABUQ010005393.1_pt1 | contig 20496 bp, 7 predicted proteins | sample 5560001 | NCBI WGS metagenome assembly JAABUQ01 (sample SAMN10711888, study PRJNA513371) | rock metagenome | isolation source: Antarctica rocks | place: Antarctica: Victoria Land, Finger Mt nord | collected 2015-12-18
GGGAGCGTACAGGGTTATACAGGGCCTACGTATACGTGCGTTTGCCTTTTATGCTCCCCTATTTGGGCCCTGTTTGTTCCCCCATTTGGGCCCTGTTTGCTCCCCCATTTGGGGCCTATATGCATGTGCATTTGGGCCCTGTATGCTCCCCCTATTTGGGGCCTGCATACTCCCCCCATTTGGGCCTATATACATGTACATTTGGGCCCTATATACTCCCCCTATTTAGGCCTGCATACTCCCCCTATTTAGGCCTATATATATATGTATTTGGGCCCTATATGCTCCCCCTATTTGGAACCTGTATACTCCCCCTATTTGGGCCTGTATATACGTGTATTTGGGTCCTGTATACTCCCCCTATTTAGGGCTATATACTCCCCCTATTTGGGGCTATATACTCTACCTATTTGGGCCTATATACTCCCTTATACAGGGCCTATATATTCCCTATTTGGGCCTGTATACTCCCCTATACAGGGCCTGTATACTCCCTTTATATACATATACTCCCCCCGTATACATATACTTGTTATACGTAGGAGGAGACCTTTGGTAATATCGGGTATAAATAATTAGCACCTTGGCATTTTGAGGCTATATCTATACCTGTAATACTTGTATATAGCTTCTCCTTAAAGATAATTTTATATACAATATACAGTCTACTGGCTATCTGTATTTCTTGTATTATATTCTATCCTTCAAAAGACAGCAGGTCCTTAGTAGATACCAACTCGGTCGCCGGTCCTATTGTACCAGGGAGTAATTAATACCTCAACCAACTCTACAATACTAACCCTTACTTACCTTTATTAGCCCTTATCTACCAGATCCCTTACCTCTATCAATAGCAAAGAATACCGCTGTATACCTGTACGAAGACTACTCTTCTTTGGGCCCGTTAGCTTATCGTATACTTGTCCTCGTTCGAAGAGTCTACCCTACGTACTTTCCGCTCTATACTGGGCGTTCGAGGAATATCAGCTGCGCCCTGTTTGGGCTATACAACTCGGTCTTATACGTATATTCAATATAGTTTAGAGCTTCTTGTTAGAAGTTATATCAGTTTGCTATATACCTACCTTTAACCGCCTCGCGTCAATATTGACCTCTTTATTGAGTATATTATTCAACAACCTCGTTTCGTACTCCGGTAGTACTTAATATATTCAATTTTCAATATATTGTCAATCTTACTTCCTTACTATATCCTCTAAGCCCTTTTTAGGTCCCAATTAATCAGTCTTAGCTCTTATACCAAACCATTTTCAGGCCTCAATCTACCAAAATCAGCGAATTTTTTTTCTATATGCTCGGGGACCGAGTACGTAGGAGGGGAAGATATAGGGGTATACCCCCAATAATTAATCAGCCTTATATAAAGGGAGGGCAAGTATATCTACATTTGTATCGGCGGCTCGAAAAAGCCTATAAATAGGAAAACAACAAGGAAGAAGAAGAAAAAATAAAAATTTTGAAACTGAGAAGTATATCCAAATTTCGCCCGTACCAGCTTATATTCCCTACTAGCAGCCAGCACCGCAGGCACCGCAGTATACTAGACTCAACCAGGAAGTATACCTAGGTCCAGTAATAAATAGACATTATACTAATCAATTCCAAATCCAAAAAATCAGCCAGCCCTAGCTCCTATACTAAGCCTACAAAACGCCTCCAGCCGCTTACCCTACTCAACGCTATGATATTGCTACTATTCCCAGCCTATACGCCCGTATTCCGATACCTTTTAACTGCGCCTAAAAGACGTTTAGAGTACTGTTATGCTTCGGGACGAAGCATATAGGAGGGGAAGATATTATTATACGCAGGAGGAGACCTTCGGTAATATCGGGCATAAGTAATTAACGCCTTGGCATTTTGAGGCTATATCTAGACCTACAATACTTGTATATAGCTTCTCCTCAAGGATAGTCTTATATACAATACACAGTCTACTGGCCACCTGCATTTCCCGTATCACAATGCTCCCCTGTACGTCCCCTTAAGCCTAAATACTTCCTCCGTGCACCTATGGACCCCTTATACGCTCCCCTAGGCCTAAATGCTCCCTTATTTACTATGTTTTCAAAATTTTCAAAATTTCTACGCTAAGCCTAATCGGGTAATAAGTTTTTTCGTGGTGTTGGTGGTGGGGGAAATCCAAATTGCGGAACCGCCAACCGTAATGCAATCAGGTATAATTGATAATTTGTTGTTACCCCCCGTTTTCCAGTCGGGTGGAATTTCAACATTTTCATTATTATTCTTTGATTTTTATATATATACTCGTATTGACCCCCCAACGGCCATGACCCCCCAACGGCCATGACCCCCCAACGGCCAGGCACTAGGCCTATTCTAGTTAGCTAGTAGCAAATTCTACTGTTTCTACCTATTAAACAATATAATACTTCTTAAATATTATTATTATACCTTATCCTTATTAATACTTACTATATAAAGCTTATATAGAATATACAAACTGTAGAAACGAGGATTATAGACGTTTTGGTGCCCTAACGTTTATATACGTTATTCATTATTATATTCAGCTTTATATTTTGAGAGATACAAAACTCTATCTCTATATTCCTCTACCGTTTGTTGGCCGATTTATATCAATAAATAATCAAACAAAAGTACTTGACGAGCTTTATAATTTGCCTTTTTCAAATATTTAACATAATATACAAGCGTGGTACGCGAGATATACTGATATTAGCTTCCCTAAATGGGCTTGGTGCTTGGCCGTTGGGGGGTCAATACGAGTAAAAGTAATTTGAATAATTTAAAAGAATAAAATTTTACTACTTTTTCAAAGTTACTATTATATAATTGTTCTTTTTTTGCTTTTTGCTTTTTATGTTTTTCAAATTCATCAAAATTTTAAATTTTAAATTTTAAATTTTCAAGTTGCCACAGTACTTTGACAGAAATTTTTCTTAAAACGAACAAATTTGCAAAAACAAATAAATATAACTTTTAAATAATTTTTAAGTTTTATTTTTTAAAAGTATTGAAATTATTGTATATATATAAAAATAAAAAATTAAAAATAAAAAAAATAAAAATAATAAAAATAATAAATTGATAAAAAAGTAATTCTTGGAGATTTGGAATTCCGAAATTCCACTCAACGAGAAACGGGGGGTGACAACAAATTATCAATTAATAGTCGTACCTCGGGACGGGACGACAACCTTGCGAGGAAAGTTTAGACGACTTGATGGGCACGATGGGATGCCACGCGGGATTCAAAAAAAGCTTGGAATTAGCCCTCGGAGCTACGCCCCTAGAGATGATACCACTATTCTGCCTTTCTTACCCATCAAAACATTCAGTTGTCTCTTATACGGCGTGGCTTGTTCAGGTCCAAGGAATGAGAGTTCTTGGGACTCACATGAATAAAGACAAAAATGGATATTTTGGTAGGGGAAAAAGGCAAAATACGGGGATCATGTCCAGGGATGTAGCCCTGGGGGCTAGTTCCAGCTTTTTCTACCCCCGCGTGGATACCCTCGATCATCGGGCAGTGAACACATTCTTCATACGATCTACCCGCGACCAAAGTTATAAACAAAATAGAGAATTTTTCAGTCCGTTCTAAATTTTCCGTTTCGCTTTCAGCCATATGATTATTGATGATTATCACAGCATATCGAAGACCTTTCGAGAGCATCGGCAAAGACGATGCCTATACGCTAGTAGTAGGTGCCTAATTCAAGAATGATAGCAAAATACCAATATCAGGGGTTAAACTCGACGCTTACAACTACGCGCAAGTATGGCGAGCTCAGGATCAAAGAGTATTCGAGAGAAAAGGAGCTGAACGAACAGGGGCCAGCCGACTTCGACACGTTCATCAAATTTATTGACTACTCAACCTTTTTCTTCTTTATCTACCCTTCTCTTCATACTTCACATCTTCTAACATCTATCCATCGCTTCGATCTTTGCACTACTCTACTCCGTCATATTACCCTCCCTACAGACTCCCTATATATTCTATTGTCTCCAGCGATGTCTCAGAAACCAAAGTTCGATGTCTTTGCATGTTTGGGCATTGGCCTTAATCGTGAGAAATTAGATTTCGTCACTCGCGCTGGGCAAGACGCGCTCTAGGATATTGTGGAAACAGCTCGGAATCCCATTATAATACCCGCTCCGTTGGATGAGGAGCCGCAGCGTTCTATTTCAGAAGTCGAGGAGGCGGCTCGCTTCCTCCGCAATGGAGGTTGGGATCTGGCCGTCGAGGCCGTCGAGGCCGCGGAGGAGATGCAGGGGCTGCGGTAAGTCTGCATTACCTCTAATAACATCAAACGTAGTAACGCATTGTTGATGGCGTCGAGCCAATAGCCAGAGGTAGTCGGACGCCATTGGGCTGCCCGGCAAGAGTACAAGTCGTGGATGGAGGAATGGACGTGGAGGGCAATGGATCAAGGAAAATCCTTGCCATCTCGTGTCTGGTACGACTCTTCACGCCAATCCATGACGTCTTCTACCACGATAAAGTCAAAGTCAATTGCCAACATCGACTCGCAACATAAAAGTCGATGCCGGCTCGACCGGCCTTGAGTATAGGCCACAATAGGCTCGATAGCATTAGCTTCAGCATCAAACGGCAACGCTTACTGGAGTCTTTTATGGCAAGGGCTAATGTTCTAGATAGACAAAAAGCAACGGAAGTTGCTGTAAGCAACTTATGTAGGCTTTGACCTGCCTTCCTTGCATCTTGGTCCAGGTTCCTATCCTCGTTTCCGAGTTAGCATGTTCCCGTCTTGATCTCTGCCCAGAGACGGGGATATCTTACTTGATATATCTCTCTTTTGCAACATGGCATTTCTCGACGCGCAGCGAGATAGTAGAAAGCGGAAGAGGATCTGTCCTTAAGTTAAATGAGAACAGGGACATGTTTCCAGACACTGGGCGCATCGATCTGCACAAGATATATGATCCTTGCGAAATCAAGCACATGCCACCCCAACGCCGAATTGCATTTTCAGCGGTAGGGCAAATCGGACACCTCCGAAATGAAGCAGCTTTCCAGGATGCTGATGAAGATGTGTTCGAGGACGGGAATGGCAAATCTGAAAATCTGGATCATGTTCTGCAAAGGGGATCCACCAAACTTCAACTGATTACAATGTATGCAATCTATTTACGAAAAGGCACGCCAAGGTCGGTGGAGCACCCGCCGCCCATGCGAAGCGGACCCTCGTCACCGATTACGAAGGTAGGGTAAAAATCCTCAAGAATTTTCGAGCGTACGACGTGAGATCCTGTGCTACGCAAAATAAGATCCTATCAGCAAGTAATAGAAGTAAAGCCGAAATAATCTTCGCTATTGCAAAGTCACCCACGTCCTTGTATATCGATTATCCCATCCTTTATAAATATCCCACGAATCCTACTAGCATCCATCTAGCCAAATTCCCGCTATAGATCCTCACGTACTAAGATAGCCCCGGGGTCCAGAAGTTTCGCGGGAGACTCCGGACCTCATCAGATTCGGTCTTGACGTTCAGGATCCCATACTTGGAGGGATCCAACAAAGAAGCTCCCCTGCGACCTATGCAAAGGTAGGATTGGTGCACGCTTGCACAACGCGGGTCGTGAATAATCTGAAGCGGTAGCCTTGTATGCATCGTTAGATGCTCGGAATAAGTGCCTCCCAGGGGATTCATGAGTTCTATGAATCTTCGGTCACCGACACGTTCAGCGACTAGCAGATTTACTCCAATATCAAGAAAGCAGAGTTGCAGAGATAGCAGAGAGTAAACAAGATGTTTACTATTCCTAGGCCAGCAAGAAGGTACTATCTGGTCGCAATTTTTGCAGAAGTTTAGCCATAAGAATATTCCTGCAAAGATACCTTTGGCGCTTCTGGTCATGTACCTATAAGGAAATTTCCAAGGCTTGGCTTGTGTTCATCCAAACACCCAACCATACACGAAGGCCAAGACCAGGAAGCCGAAGTCCAGAAGAGATAAGCATGCAGCAAAATCTACTGGACGGATGCGAATGAAAAGTGGCTCAACTACATAGAGACCGCAGACTATGCCAGCGAATTTAATAGCTTTCATTACTGGATGATGCGCTCGGCTGGGAAGACGTAATTTCATTCGGACAGTGGATGCTGAGGAGGAAAGAAATACGATCGGCGAAGTTTAGAGGTTAGATGGATGTGGCCGAACATTGAACGTTGGAGAGACGGTGGAGTATTTTGGCTGTATGCTGGTGCTTAGATGCCTGGAGTCTGGGGTTCATGCTGGGAGACTGGCGACCTAGCGTCATTCTCCTTAGACAGCAATGCTTTTTGCATCGCAGGATGGCCAATAAGGGGCAAGCTGACGTACAAAGGTAAGTGGTCGAGAAGCCGAGGTGCTATCGTCTATACTTTCCTGACTCAGCCCGCTTTCAGGATCTGGGCAGACGGGGCTGAAATAGACATTGAGCAGGGCCGTGACCTGGCGACCTAGCGTCATCTCCCGCTCAGAGCAGTGCTCTGAGCATTGCAAAACAGCCAATAAGGGGCAATCTAACATGGTGAGGTAAGCGAGGGGTCCAAACACAGATGGAAGGAAGAGGCATTAGTAAGGATGACAGTTGGCGACCTAGCGTCTTCAACCGATGGCAGGTGCAGTGAGAGGTCCAGCAGCAAACCCAATCAGACTGCTGCCCGCCTTCTATGACAGATACAGGGTCCTATGACATCTTCATGTAACGACCACGCTAGTCTCAATGACTGCTTTGGAAATAAGGACGCTTCCGTAATTTTGGCTACCTAGCGTCATCCTCAGCACTAGCTGGTCCAAGATGTATAGTCAGCACCACGAATCAGACTGCTACCTCCGTTGTGGATGAAAAGTACACTGTCAACTTTCATTGTTTCCGTTGCCTTCTGGAAGCCCTCATCACGACAACGCAACAAGCCTACTTGAGAACTCCAACTAGCGAATTTGATAAAAGAACTCTCTCCACACCCTGTATTGATCTTTAGGAATTTGGAATGCTATCGTGCGATGCTGTTCACACCGAATGTAGAGTCTCTATTGTTAATGGGGCCGAGCATTTGCCTGTGGAGTGTACTGAGGTTTTCCTAAGCCCTTATTTCCCATTGGCTCTCGACCCTTGCGGTCAACAGCTCTTCTCGATGTTCAGTGACGCTAGTCCGCCAGTAAGATCTTCAATAGACTGTTGTGAATACTGCTGGGTGTCGAGGGTGTGCAGCGAAACCCCACGCTAGCGAACCTGTTTAAAACGCAATGGGCTAGCGCTACGCCTTGTTTATATGGCCAGCAGACAAGGTGCCATGCGGGAAAGGAATAAGCTGGACTGCCCCCCCCATTGGAGATGACCCCCTTGTTTTGCTTTCCCCGCCCACCAAAACATCCATTCCTCTCTTGACATTTGTCTACCAGTATCACAAAGTTCTCAAAACTTAGAGAATGAAGAGGTAAGCCAGAAGAGTCAGTGCAGGAGAGAAATGGATATCTTGGTGGGTGGCAAATAGGAGGGGTCAACTCTCCTGGGGGGCAAGCTCAGCTCATTTTTTGGCGAAATAGCGTCCTCGTCGCAGTGTGATGCACGAAGATGCATGCTATCAGAGCCAATCAGGGGCCTCCTCGCTCGAGCTAGAGAAGGTATGCTGCACGACGAAATATCACGTCGCTTTTTTGGCGGACTAGCGTTGTTCTCCATGTCGTATCTTGCAATGTGCATGAAAGTGCGGCCAATAGCATCTAACAATGGATAGTACTAGAGGAAGATCATGGCCTAGAACGTGGAAGACCACGTCCCATTCACTCTGAAAGTCGTCGTGCAGGGCACTAAGGGGTTGGGCCTAATGAGCTTCTAGGCTAGACCTGCAGGCGAGCTGGGTTCTAGACCTGACGTACAGCTTGGCTACGCCCCAACCAATAGTACCTGAATTCCAATCGTATTTGTGGTGAACTAGCGTGGTTTGACGGAAGAGCTTGATGTGAAATGCACTGCCACTCTACCAGTAGAAACTCATTTCAACATTTGGGAGCGCTTCACATACAACAATGTTGACAACCAACTTTCAAGGCTCTTGATTAGTATTTGGACTAGCCTATAAGCTCCTTGAGGTGCTGAAGTCGACCGAAGGTCAGATCAGCCTTGTTGACAGGACCACAGCCTAACGTAAGGTCCGCGAGCTCCTGCTTCCGCCCTTGTATTTTCAATACGTGCTCTTCATAGGACCCTTTCATGACATATCTCGTCGTCGTGACTTCATGCAATTGTCCCAATCTGTATATTCGATCCAAAGCTTGGGACTCGGCCATGGGATTCCACTGAGGCTCAATGATGTAAGCCCGAGATGCCGCCGTCAGGTCGAGACCGATACCACCACACGAAATTGTGGCGAGAAGAACTTTGATATCCGGGTCGTTGCGAAAGGCGCGAAGCACATTTGCTCTGCCTGTAGCGGACAGCGATCCGTCCAGACGCACACATCTGATAGATCTGGCACGAAGTTGGGGCTGAACGATGTCCAAAGTGGTCGTCCAGAAAGAAAATACTACGCTAAGATACTCGCGTTAGTCAGTGCCGAAAGAGGCTATCCCATAGTGCAAACCTTTTGCTCCCATGAGGCTCTTCCATAAGATCTTGTACGACTCTTCTGATTTTGGTTGGAACACTTTCCCCACTGGCTTGAAATTGTCCCTGGGTTGCCGAAGGATATGACATGAAAGCAGATGTGGGGTCGGTATACGATTTGTCAAGCGTTTTCGAATGGCGTGGTAGATGATTGCAGATCTGAAATGACAGCGTATCGTTTCGGACCCGGTCCTGAGAGCAGAAAGAACACCAAAGCTCCAACAAATTGCTGATTCGCGGCCGTTCGTCGCATTCATCAGCCATCTCCAATGACAATCCTGATGAGACATCTTGACAGCACGCCGAATTGGAACATCGTGCAAGTCCAACTTGATCGAGTTGATCAAACCGGGCTTGTGCTTCTTGAGCGGTCCATACTTGCTTTAGACTAGAATCTTCCTTTTGAAATTGAATGGCTGTCCCTGTGTTGATCCCGTGGTTGCAAATTGAGCGGAGTTCGTTGATCGATTTTAGTGCATTGAGGAATGTTGTACCACCATTTCCTATATCAACAAGACTGATCTCGCGCTTAGCTCTAGCTTTAACTCTCTGATGATATTGCCATTCGGCCTGATTGAAGTCGAGGCGGGTAATTTTGTCTGTACGAGGAGGAAGAGTAATAATATTCTTCGGACGTCGAATCGACAGACAATTGACGAGCGTTTTCAATTTAGCAACTGAAGTTGGGTCTGAATTTGCCTTCCAATTTTGAGCAACTTGGGAATTGAAGACATTCAGATCATCATAGGGACAGCACCGGAGGAATTTGAATAGACTGAATAGATCCATCAGACGATTCTGGATCGGTGTACCTGTCACGGCCCATCGTCTTTCGGCTTGTAAAGCATAGACAGACCTCGCAAAGGACTTCAAAGGCTGACGGATTATGTGGGCTGGAATCTTGAGTGAGTACGAATCCATTTGGGGAGGGTGCAAGTTTATGCCTACCTTCGTCGAGCACGACTCTGCCCCAGTTGAATTCATGTAGTGTTGCACAATCCTCCTTTTGTGAATTTGATTGAGCCAGTGACTTTCTCCAATCAAGGCGGACGACAGAATAAGTGGTGATAACCAAAGAGTAATCCTCCAGTCGTTTCAGATACCGGGTCCTGTCTGTTCCATAGTACAAACAATACTTGAGCTGCTCGATTGACCGTAGATGTCTGAATGTGTCACTGCCCGCAGTGTAAGGAGGTTTGGGGGGTCTCAGCTTACTTTTGAAGCTCATCTTTCCAGGTTTGAATCACTTGAGCATGATTAGCTAAAAAGAGCGTTGTCTTTGATAGCGGAGACTTGCAGGTCTTGGGAACTACTAATAGAGTTGTGAACAGAGATGCATCTTCAAAGCCACTCCGTCGTCGATGCTCGGCGCCCAAAGCAATAAGGGCAATGATACTCAAGGATTTGCCTAAACCAGGAGCATCTATAAGCAAACCTCCTTGAAATGGTGGAGGGGATCGTGTTTGTTTTTGTCCCGAGATGGTGTTGTAGTACGATGACCGGCCAAGAGCATCCTTCTCCTCCTTCCAGATATCCTTATGCTGGCCATCCAGCGCCCAGCCACTTTCTCGCTGCTTCATGAACGTCAGCGCTTGCATTTGGTGCTTGTATAGTTTTGTACGCAGTATCGGTGGTGTGTCCGTATCTGCTAGGATTTCGCGCTCCCCTGCATCGACAAAGAAGTCAATGGGGTTGGTAAATGGTCCAGACATCGATTCACTCCCCTGAGAAGACTCGTCGTTCAGGTCAAAAGTATAAACGACACGGTCATCCTCGGGCGAGAGGCAATGTGGGTTCCGATAAGGGACATTCCAATCACAGTGTATTGGATGCTGCAAATACATGCCACACTTGGCAACAAATAGACCAACAGCTTCGAACGCGCTGTCCGAGCCGTAGAGGGTTGCAAAAAGCTGCAGAGAAGGTCCTCCCTGTCTCAATTTGAGCCCCAAAGTTCTCACTTGCTTGACAGGTCTCAACGCTCGAGAGGGAGCCGAATCTGCAAATACCTTTACCACAAGCTCGTGTTGGAGTACATTCATGATTTTCTGGGCATTTTGATCCAAAATGCCAAACGTGAGGCTTGTGGTTGGATCTACTATCGTGTGCGAGTCATCTGAAAGTGTAAGACGCACTGGTGTCTGGTCGACCATGTAATTACTTGATATCTTGAATCGGAGATCAACGAGCTGTGAGATGAAGTCAGTAAATTAAAGCTCAGCAAAGACGATAGCTGTAAGAGGTCCAATTGTCTATTCGTTTTCGTTCTGGACAGGAAAGATTTGCGTTCAATGCCACAGATTCTTGCGTAAACTCTCGACGAAATGAAAGATGCGACGGACCATTCCAAAACAGCACGCAGGGCTCTGATGCGTTGAACTATTCTCAACTGAGCTCACCGCCACCGAGACATGACGTTCTATGGACTGGTCATCCATTCTGAAGAAGCGGTCCGGACGCGGCCAAAGCAATAGAACGTACTAAAACATAATAATCACAACAGTTCAAAGGATCCACTAGAGGAATTGGGAGGGTGATGCATCGAGAGCATGAATTATCGGAGGTGCATTCTTCGGGCCAAGGCTCTTGAACCATTAGACAAGGCGAACGCTCGTCCAGCATACCGAGACCTCTGCATTGCTTTAACCTAGTGAACCTGCGCCCTCCCGCGAGAATGGTCTCAACTCGGTGCTGAGCAGAGAAGAGGGCTATGTTAGAGTGTTGCGGACAGACGATCCTACATGCTGCATCAACAAAACAGTGTGCGCGGGATAATGATGCTCCATCCAACCATGTCTGTCGTTTGTGACGGGATTTTGGCTCCAGGTACGCATTCCTTAAAGTGGCAAACGGTGGTAGGGAGGCACGGAGGACGATGGTAGCACAGACCTTAAGAGATAAGGTAGGTAACTGGCATACAAATCGGGCGCAAACGCTAATTGAGCACCCCCACTAGCATCATGCGGGTTCCGTATCCGTAAACTCCAGCGAGTGGTCCCACAATTTCTTCGCTCGGGCAGGGCAATCTAGTCCTCAGACGTGGAGGCTGACGGGCCACGATGATAACCAGCTTATTTCTTGTCAAGCTGACAAAGGACTTCGTGCGACAGATTTTGCAGTGCTGGGGGGCTGATTCATGGGCGAAAGGCCTAGGATCCGGTGCTTCCAGAAACCTATATGCAACTCAACAATCTGGTAATGCGAATATCTTGGAGCACAAATGAGCATTGGTACTTGCAATTCTAAGCAAGCCTATGTATGCGCAACAATGCCGTCAGGCGAGGCAATTGTAAAGAAGGCCTTGGATCAATTACTGTCGACTCTCCTGCCAGATGATAAGCGCGAATTTTCACGGACGACGCTGCAGGATGTTAAGCAATGTGCTTATGACATCGAGCGCGAACAAGCCGCTCGCCTCGACCTACGCTTCATGCGGAGAATCGAACCACTCCTGCGATCCTTGGAGACCTATGCTCCCGTGTTGGAGGTATTTTGTCAAGGCTACGCACCAATGGCCTTTATTTGGGTTAGTGCCATAGACAGATACTCGCAAAGGGTTCAGTTGGCTGATACATGATCTAGGGCCCGATTAAGCTGATGCTGCTGGTAATCGCTTCCAACTCCTTTCAACGACTACTACTAAGTCATACTCCAGCTAGCGAGGCAGTACTCAAGTGTCATGGAGAAAATACTGCAAGCGTTCTGCGACATTGCTGAGAATATTCCGAGGGTAGATAGACTTCAGGCTACGTTTGGCAACGATAAAGACTTCCAACAAGTTCTCGGACTGATATACAGCGACTTGACCGAGTTTCACCGACGAGCCTATAAATTCTTCCGCAGGAAGGCGTGGCACATATGGTTTGCCTTTGATTGGGGACTTTTCGAACGCCGCTTCAAGTCCATTGTTCAAAGATTGAGCCAGCACTGTGATATTTTAGACCGAGAAGCAGCAGTGTTGCACTTCTCTGAGATGAAGACTGAGAGAGAAAAGCGCCATCTCGAAGAGGAGGAATTTGAGCGAAGGAGGCAGATTCAGATGGTGCAGGAAGTCTTCGCTTGGTTGTCGAAGGGAGAGGATCATCAAGAAGACTATCTCCATCGCCTTTCCGATAATCGCCAAGCAGGAACATGTGACTGGGTTCTCGAGGATCCACAAGTGCACCCCTGGATCAACGATGACATTGGCCATTCTTTGCTATGGATGACTGGCATTCCGGGTGCTGGCAAGAGCTACCTCTGCTCTCTGATTGTTTCACACTTGGAAACTTACCAGGACGTTAGCACATTGTACTATTTCTGCGGAAACCAGCCATCTGATAGACTTACTTGCACAACAATACTACGGATCCTTGCTGTGCAGCTGGTGAGACAGAACATTGACATGGCGCCGCTGATTCACCAAGCATATCTTCAGAAAGGCTCATTTCTCTCTGGCTCGACTATGAGGAAAATGCTCATTGAAGTCCTCTCGACGGTGAAGCCAACACGTGTGATACTGGATGGAATTGATGAGTGTGATCATGCAACACAGCAAGACGTCCTCGGGAGTCTACTCGAGCTTAATAAGCGTACAGGCGACAACTTCAGACTCCTCATCTCAAGCCGGAAAGAGCCCCTCATTCAAAACGCAATCCGAAAAGCTATGGCATCTAAGAACCACCTCCAGCTGGAGCAAAAGACCACGGAGGGTTTGCATGCGTATGTTCGAAATCAGGTTCAGAAATTAAAGGCTCGTTTCTCCGAGAAGGATCCCAAGGTTCTAGAAAGAGTTGAAAATCGTCTGCAAACCAAAGCTAAAGGTATGTTCCTCTGGGTCCGACTCGTTTCAACGATGCTCGAGCAGGAGGTGTCAGATGTTGAGTTTGAGGCTGCCATCGAGCGATTGCCAGATGGACTTCATGAAGCATATGGGCTGATTATATCTCGCATACGTGACATGAACCCATCAGTGAGGAATCGAGTGTTCAAGATTCTCTCCTGGGTATGCGTTGCCTATCGTCAAATCAGCATTCACGAGATCACTGATGGTATAGCCCTGAACGCGGACCAGACCATGTTGAGTAAGAAGACCAGAATCACGGACCCAGACAGGGATATTGTCGATATTTGTGCCCCTCTCTTAGAAAAGTCCAACAATGGTACTGTAGATGTGGTTCATTTCTCGGCAAAAGAGTACCTTCTTCATGAACAGAGCGGCCGTTTCATTGATCCTCGCCAAGGCCACTTCAACGTTGCATTCTCTTGCATCACGAATCTCGCCACTGCTGTGGAGCTTGTACCTGAGTATAAGGCCGAAGTATCCGAATCAAATCTTGAAGCATCAGCCGCGCAAGGTAGATACGGTCTCCAGCCATACGGCCATCAATTCTGGGCTGAACACTTGACTGCCTATCTGGAAAATCCTCGTGAGTCGGACGACGAAGATTTGAAGCTGATCTCCGCATTACAAGCCTTCTCTGAGCTGGTTTGCAAATACCCTCCGGCTGATACATACTCGGACGGTTTTAAAACGAGACTCTGTGTGCTTGGTCAGTATCCAAAACTCCTCAACTTTGTCTCGAGCTGGCTGCATTTCAAGTCAAAATTCGAGGGAACCCGACCACTCTTTAGCAGTGTTCGGGATCAGGAACAGTGGCGGCGTCAAAATGATGGGACCTACCTGAGCCTCATGAACACTCGGTTTCACGAGATAAAAGAAAGTCTGCTGGCAATGAGGGCGGCCTCGCCACCGGCCCACATAGAAAGGAACGATTTCCAGGCATTCGTGAACCGCTACAGTTTTAATTGCAGATCTTTTGGCTGCGATCATGCTTCCGACAACATCCAAGAGCGGGATGACCATGAAACGAGTCATCAACCCTCCTTCCCGTGTCTTCAATGTGACTTCTACGTCTCCAAATCGCGCAAAGGCTTAGCGAAACATACTCAAAAATATCACATGTCGCCGGACGACTTCCAGATACCGAGCAGTCTACATGAAGCCGCAATGTCTTCAGGGTCAGCAAGCACAGCCGCTCGCTCGACTTACAGGTCCAGAACTTGGAATGCACAAGGCCGCAAGGTACTCGAGCGTGGATTCCGGCAATTCGTGTCCAGGCTCGAGGCCGAAGTGGCCTCGGCATTCGACAAGAATCTGCTGACGACAGCAGAACAGGCTGGAAATGAAAATGCTGAGAACTCACGCGATCGCCTTGTTGAGATGGACGCGAGCGTGACAATGTTGAATGGTGTTCGAGACAGGATTGAAAGGCATGATTATCAGAGCCTTAATGAACTCAAATTTGACTTGTGCACAACTCGGGGAACGGCGGCAGCGCTGGGAAATGCGAAAAAAGTTGAGTCGAGCTGTGACCAAGCATTCGAGAATGCGGTGTGCGAATTCGAGGCCTTTGCAAGTTTCGAGGATGTAAAGCCGATTTCACGCAATTTACTTGACGTCTCGGAAGAGGTTGAGGCTCCAATAGTTGACTATAATGAGACCGATTTCGAGACGCTTCATTACCACGGCAAGAGAACACCATATTGGTCACTGGCCGAGGACGAGCAACTGCCGGATCTTCTAGGAAGGTACGGACGAAAATATATTTTGATAGCGGACCACCTGAAGACGAAGACTGTGGAAGAGGTCGAAAGACACGTTGAAGGCTTGATAGCCAACGGAAGGGCCAACTTGGCCAGCTTAGCAAATGCTGCAGATTTCAGATTGCAGGAAGAATCTCAGTCTGATGAGCTAGGTTTGGGCTCTGATAGCTCAACGCCTCACAATGCTCTTGGCGGTAGTCCGGGCGATAATTGGGGGGAAAGTGCTACACCCCAAGGTCCTGTATCGCTGATCCAGCCCACTGAGCACCCAGCACCAATTTATATCCAAGCGCAAGCCATGCAAGAGAGTACTAAAACCAACCATCCCGATGGTGGCAAAAGCGGAACACTCCAACCACACCCAAATATTGGCGACTCGATCGATAGACCTGTGAGAAATAAACGTCGACCCCGGCCAAGGGCTTTGTGTCCGTACTGTTCTCGATACAAAGACGGACTTCATGACGAATACGCACTAGACACCCATATTAAACGAATTCACAGGTCGAGACGAAAAGTGTGGATATGTCACGATGTATCGATAGACAAACGATTCCTGGCAAAATGTAAGCGTTGTTTAAGGAGCCAAAGGTACTCGTCTCGGCATTATGCTAGCAAGCATTTACGTGCGGCGCACTTCAGTATGGTCACCCCGGCGGATACCCTGCGCAGATGGACTCAGGAAATAGAGGAACGAAACCCCAATTACATTGGGGGAGAGCCACAGAAAACGGTATCTGACGCTTCAAGCGACCCTCCGGACTCTTTCGAAGGGAATAAACGCCGGAAGACTGATGGAGCTTTGACCCTGCCAGGTATATCTTCTATCCTGAGTGCGATCAATCGTTCAAATTCCGACCACAAACAAGTGGGCTTCGAGTCAGCATCGCCAGACATGCTCAATCGGCCGCCTCACCTTACTTCGGAAGTGGCTCAGTACCCAAACACATTCGAAGACGACTCCTATTCTCTGGGACTGCCGGCAACACTCGACAAGAACTACACAGATGTCTTCGACTTAGAGGCATTACCATTAGACGCACCGATGTTCGAGGCAGAGGAAGCCCATCCAGACGACAGTGCATTCAAGGGTTATATTCCAGACAACCAAGACATATTTCCTGATGCCATTTCATTCTTCAGTCACTTATCAGACAACACTGCAAACCCTGCCAATATTGATGGGGCACCACATCGAACGAGCCGCGACGTAATCCAGCCAATCCAAGTGCAGAAACTGCCAAATCTTGACCCAACTCGCAAAACAGCTTGTCAGGACCAAGTCGACGCTATATATCAGATCCTTGACAATCATTCTATAGAAAGCGACCGCTACAAGGTTGCTCTGGAGGACTTGACCTCACTTTCTGATACACTTTGGAAGGACTTTTGTGATTGGCAGACAGACAACTTTTTCATAGAAGGATGTCGCAGTTGACGCATAAATCTCGTTGAACCATCAATCAACTAACTAAATTCACTATCCAATAATATTATCTTAAATAGGTAATACTATTAGTTGAAGCTTCAATTGCTAACTGTATATATAATAATATATTATTATTTTAATTCTATAATATTAAATTAAGCTTTATAATTTAAATCGTTATTATTTTACATTTTAAAAAAAAACGATTTTTTAAATATATTTACTTTATTATTTAAATTAATAATATATATATAAAACGTTAAATAATAAATATAATAAATATAATATATCGTAATATATATTTTATAATTAAGAAAATTATTAATTAAATTTAATAATTTTTTATAATAATTTTAAAATTTTTATTATTTTCTTTTCCGAAAAGTTTAATATTAAAAATCTTAATATTATTAATTTTAATATATTAATATTATAATATATTTTTACCTTTTTTTAATTAATTTTTTAATAAAAATTTTATTAAGTTTTAAATTTAATTATAATACATATAATATATACAATATATAATTTTATTAAATATATTTTAATATAAATTTATTTTTATTAAATTTATTTTAACCGTTTTTTTATTATTAATAACGAAATTTAATTTAATTTTAAAAGATAGAAAATTATTATATTTATAAATAAAAATAATAAGACGTGAAACAATAAAACTTTTATTAATTTAAATATTAATATATAAAATATTTTAAACATTTTTTTTAATATTTCCGAGCTTTATATATTTACTTTATTAATATTTGTAAAGCTATAGGCTAAGGAGTTGGTAGCAATATGAAATCAAAAGGAAGATTTTATTAAATAATAAAATGAACTATTAAAGGAAAAAAAAGATTTAGGGTTTAATATATATTTAATATTAAGATTATATATATTGAGATTATATATATTATTAATATTAATAATATTATATTTTAAAACTTTAAGGATTTGAATACATAATAACCCGAATGACTTATACGCTAATTCTTAACAATATTAATAAAAATATAATATTATAAATATTAATAAAAATAATTAATTTTTAATAATATATTTTATTTTTACTTTTTTAAATATTTAAACCCGGTTTTTAATTAAAAGAATAATATATAAGCTTAATTTAATAATATTAAATTTTATTAAATTATATTAATTTTTTTCTTTTTTCTTTTTTCTTTTTTCTTTTTTAATATTTAATTATAAATTTATAATTATAAAAAATATTTATAAATAAAATAAAAACAATATTAAATATTAATAACAATTAATAAAATTTAATATTGTTTTTTATTTATTTTCAAATATTATTTTCATAATTTTTTAATATATTTATTAATTTTAAATTCCAACCTTTTTTATATATTTTAATTTTTTAAATTTTTTTTTATTCTTTAATTTTTTAAATTTTTTAAATTTTACTTTTTTTTCCTTTTATTATTTTCGAATATTAATTTATATATCATTAAAATTTGCGAATACTTTTTTAATATTTAAATATTAAAATAAATTAAATATAATATTAAAATAAAAATAATAATTTAAATTTTCTATTTTAAATATATTATTAAAATCTTATTAAAAAAGGGAAAAAGAATTTTTATTATAAATAATAAAACTATTTATATTTATATTTTTAATTATAAATATTTAGCGAAAAATATTATATTAACTTTAATAATATTAATTAATGTAATTAAAATTTTTAATAATTTGATAAAGATTTTTAAAAAAAAGATTTTTTGGAAAGAATTATAAATAAAAATATTAAAAATATTTATTAATATAAAAACTTCCTTTATAATAAATAATCTATATTCTTTTATTATAATTTTAATCTTTTATATAAAAATAAAGTTCAAAAGTTAAACTTTAATATTTGTATTCTAATAAATATCGATTATTAGCAAATCCGGAAAAATCCCAAATGGATATTAGCAAGTCGGATTTTCTAATCAGCCGCGTTTAGTACGATTAGTACGATTAGCAGGATTTTACCAAGAAATTTTTTTGCCAAGCTTTTTTTAGGGCCGGGAATTAAATCTTTTTTTTTAAAACGGCCATATCTTTACGGTTAATTAACGTTTTTTAAAAAAAATTAAAAATATAAAAACTTTGCTAAAAATAGCCTTATACGAAGTTATACTACTTATATAAGTCTAGTATATAGACTTTATTTAAACGGGGCCTTAAATAAAAAAGTTTTTTTTTTTTTTGGTAGTGCTGATTGCGTTCTGATTTGATATATTTTATACTAAGAAATTTGGACATAAACTGATCCGCTGATCCGGATTTTCGTTGCTAAACGCACCAAAATGAGGTTTCCGGATTTGCTGATGATTTAAAATAATATAAAAGTAAAAAAAAATATAAGAGAAAATATTAATAGAAATTAAAATATATTTTTTAGTTTTTTAATTTTTTAATTTTTTTTAACAATTTTATTATAATTATAATATAATTTTAATAAATATTCGTTTTTTATTTATATATATATAATTGATACCAATTTAATTATAAAGTATTTTAAATATATAATTATTATTAAAATAAATTTTTCGGTTTTTAGTTAATAATAATAATTAATTAAATATTATTAATTTATACTATTATTAATATTATTATTTATTATTTATATAATTAATTATTTAATAAAATATAAAATATTATTATATAAACTTTAAATAAATATTTATTAAATATAAAAATAATTGCGTTAATAATTTATTATTATTATTTTATATATTTAATATACTAACTTAACTATTTTAAAGAAATCGGAGTTTTAAATTTAAAAACGGTTTAAAATGATTAATTATTCCGCCGGGCTTTAATAATAAAATAATATAAAATTAACGAAAAAAACAATTATTATAAAATTATTATTAAAAAGGAAAAAATTTTCTATTGCAAAATTTTCTTAATATATATTATTTTAAGTACTTTATAATAATAATATTATAATTATTTAAAAAGGTATAGCAAATATTATATATTAATTAATATTAAAAGAAAAGCGGTAATTAATAAATAGTCAATTGATTGACTATTACGTTATTAATTGAATAAATAAATAAATAATTATAATAATCAATTGATTAGCCAATTACCTATAACAATATACAGTAGTATGTTAAATTGATAATCCAACATGGACTTCCGAACCCTCCTCGGTCGCAGCGGCCCTAGAGAAATATCGACAACATTGGACGACATTTAATAGATGGTGTGAACGTAAAGAGTATGGAGAATACTATCAGGTAAACATCGTCTGATTGAAATGATAAGGTACTGCCTCCTAATAAACATGGTTAGGATCTCCTGAATAGGTGCTTTTGAAAGGCTGTAGATTGTACTAATTTGAGAAGGCGGCTCCAAATTAACCCAAAACAGGTCACAATGATAGAGTTGTGCCCAATCAGATTGTTTGGGTAGAATGCATTGAGAATTGTCTGTTAGCACATCTCAGAGTACAACTTTATTGGCGGAACGACATTACAGTCTCAGCACTCTGCCTTTGTTGGCTATAGGAGATTTCAATTGCTTTATTTATTTAAGAATATAAACTTATTTATATACTCAGTTAATCAATTTAGGCCTTATAAATAATAAAATATTTAATAAAGTTAATATACTTTAAGTATAGCTTTTATTATTTAATAATAATTTAAAATCATAATATATTAAATTTAATTTAATTCAATATTATTAAAAAAATTATTTTAATTATTTTTTAATACCCCTTTTTAAATTTTATAATAGTTTTTAAAATATTATTAATAAATAATTTATTAAACTTTATATTTCTTTTTTTATCTTTTTAAATTAATTTTAATAATTAAAATATTTAT
>JAABUQ010005394.1_pt1 | contig 20491 bp, 17 predicted proteins | sample 5560001 | NCBI WGS metagenome assembly JAABUQ01 (sample SAMN10711888, study PRJNA513371) | rock metagenome | isolation source: Antarctica rocks | place: Antarctica: Victoria Land, Finger Mt nord | collected 2015-12-18
AAGTACAGCAGTTGCCCCGGGAAGAATGGCACACGTTCTTACCGGAATCTCATCCTGCCTATATCAGTTGGGAGGAACATGAACGGAACCGGAAGCGGCTACGTGAAAGCGCGCAGGCCATCGGATCCGACCGGCGCAAGAGCCCCTCCGCGGGAAGGCCCCGCTTTGCTGCAAGGCTTAATCGTCTAGTGTCCGCACTGGACGCGGGCGCCGACGATTACATCACCAAACCATTTCAAATCCAGGAACTGAGAGCACGCTTGTCGGCTGCCGTCCGCAGGAGGCGATCGAAGAACGGCATTGGATGGTACTCGCAATAGGTGCGGTTCAGCTTGATGCCGCGCGCCGGACAGTGACGAAAAGTGGATCTGCCGTGCACCTCACTCCCAAGGAATTCGATCTTCTACACTGCTTGATGCGCCATGCAGGCATGCCGGTCCCGCATTCCAGGCTGCTTCAGACCGTTTGGGGCCCAGAGTACGGTAATGAGCTGGAGTATCTGCGCACTTTCATTCGCCAACTCCGCCTGAAGATCGAGAATGACCCTGCCCATCCCACTTACCTTTTGACCGATGCTTACGTGGGCTATCGTTTCGGTGAGCCCCCCGAAGACTGACACCAGTGTGGCCTCAGGCAATAAACCCATGAAAAGCGCATAAGCACACGATTTCATTTACCTGCGCCCTTGATGCCTTCTTTATCATTTGAGCCGTAAACTCATGAGACAGGTAAAATGCCGTTGCCGAAGACTTCACCCGAGCAGGGTGCCCCTGCGTATCGGATCGCTTCCGTGATGATCCGAGTATTTGGCTTCATCGCGGTAACTGTGTTTATGATTGATGGCCTAGTTGGCATTACCAAGGGCCGCTACTGGCCTTTGGAGATCTGTGTCTTGAGAGATGCACTTAAGAAAGAAGAGAGCGCTAAATGAAAGCTTCCGTATCGCTTCTCAGAAGATCAGTGGCAACGACTGTCGCCGCAAGGACCGGTATATTCCTCTTCGTAGCCTACGCTTTAGTAGCTCAAGGCCAAAGTGGCAACCCAGGCGCCCAGCCGGAAGGCCTCAATGTCAGCCAGCAAGTTGTTGAGCTGCGCGCGCTGGTTGAGAAGCTGCAGGCGCGTGTGGATCAACTAGAAAAGCAATCGGAAGCAGGGCAAGCAACAGCGGGCAAAGGTAACGCCGCGTCGGCCAGTGCGCAAGCGGTGGCGCCTGGTTCCAGCAACCAGGCTCCCCCTGAGCAAGCGAAAAATTCGCAGTTACAACCGGCCGTGCCTGCCGGATCGCCGCCGCCGGGTCCAGCTGCCGCTTTGCTGCAAGGTACTACCATCAATCTGCTGTTCGACGGCTACTACGGTTATAACTTCAATCATCCGATCGGCCGTGTGAATCTTCTTCGCGCATACGACGTCAGCAGTAACGCATTCAGCATCAACCAGGCGGCGATTGTTCTTGAGAACGCGCCGGACCCTGCCAGTGGCAAACGATTCGGTGTTCGGCTGGACCTACAGTATGGACAAGCGACAGAGACGCTTCAGGGAAATCCCGCGAACGAACCCCGGCCTGAGATCTACCGCAACGTCTTTCAGGCCTATGGTACTTACGTGTTTCCCCTTGGCAAGGGCTTGACAGTAGACTTCGGCAAATTCGCAAGTTCGCTGGGCCTTGAAGGCAATTACACCAAGGACCAGATGAACTACTCGCGCTCTTACTGGTTCAGCTATTTGCCTTTCTATCACATGGGCGTACGCGCAAGTTACAAGATCAATGACAAGCTCGCCGTGAACTACTGGATTGTGAACGGCACGCAGCAAACGGAGCCCTTCAATGGATTCAAAGACCAGTTTGCCGGCCTTACAATTCAGCCGAAGAAAACGATCGTCTGGAACGTCAACTACTACTTAGGGCAAGAGCATCCGGATGTTGTTTTCTTCCCGAACGGTGGGGTTCCAGCCGGCCTTCCAACTCAACAAGGAGTGCCGTTCGAACCCTTGCCGAACGGTTCTCATGGTAAACTGCACATCTTTGACAGTTACGCGACCTGGCAAACAACGCCAAAGCTGTCACTTGCGCTAGAGGGCGACTATGTCATTCAACGGTTGTATTCGAATTCCTCTCCGTCACACACCGCCGGCGGAGCCGCCTACATGCAGTATCAATTGACGCCTAAGCTCTCAATTGGGGGACGCGCTGAGTATCTCACCGACCGCGGTGGTCTATTTACCGGTGTGACGGAAGCAATCAAGGAAACTACCTTCACGACGAAGTACGCCGTCAAGGACGGATTTCTAATGCTCGGTGAATGGCGGCGCGATTTTTCAAATCAGCCTTATTTCTTGACCAATACGCTCGGAGGTTTTAAAAGAGAGCAGAACACGGCGACGCTCGGTCTGGTCTGGTGGTTCGGAGGTAAGCAAGGCGCCTGGTAATCAAGTCCTTTACTGAGAGGCTAAAGGTACTCGTCTCTCGCCCCATCTCGGAGCCGGCGGCTCGTTAGCTAACCGGATCACCGGCTTTTCCTTCAACATTCGATCAGCTTCCTGCACGGCCCGCTCTAGTTGCGGATCATGTCCGTCAGCCACTTCCTTAGGCCAATTCTCGACATCGACGTCCGGTGCAATGCCTTCATTCTCGACCGCCCACTTTCCTTCAGTTGTGAAGAACCCTCCACGCGGAGCAATCATGGATCCGCCATCCACAAAGACAGGAGTGTCGGCCGTATGCACCAGCCCGCCCCAAGTTCGTTTACCTACCAGGAGTCCTACCTTGCGATAGCGAAACATCCAAGGCATTAGATCGCCTCCGGAGCCTGACATCTCATTGGTGATCATCACCTTCGGCCCCCAAATACCCGCCTCTGGGCTGGTGAATGGATATCGGTCGCCCGCCACATTGTTGAAGTAGCCATCGATCTTTCGTTGCAAAACGTCGATGATGTAGTCAGCCGCCGAACCGCCGCCATTAAACCGTTCGTCGATGACTGCACCTTGCTTTTGCTGCTGTGCAAAGTAGTAGCGATTAAAACTTTGGTAGCCAGGTTGGGCCGTGTTCGGCAGATAGACATAAGCGAGCTTTCCGTTCGACAACTTGTCGACCAACCGCCGGTTTGCTTCCACCCAGGCGCGCGTTCGGAGTCCCTGCTCATTGGCTATCGGCACAACTGTTATTTGCCGCGCTCCTTCCGCAGCCGGCCGGCTATTCACTGTCAGCACAGTTTGCCGGTCTACCGTTCCATCGAGTAATCGATAGACGCTGTCCGGCGCTAGCAACTGCTCTCCATTGATCGCCAGTATGTAATCTCCCACCGACACATTCACACCTGGCGTTGCTAACGGCGCCCGCAATTCAGGATTCCAACTCTCCGCGTCATAGATGCGCGTGATCTTGTAGCGTCCATTCTCAATGCTGAAGTCCGCGCCTAGCAAGCCGGCTCGGGATGGGGGTATCTTCGGCATGTCGCCACCCCGGACGAACGAGTGTCCAATGGCAATTTCAGACCCCATGATGTCCAGTAAATAATTCAAATCCGCGCGATGCATGACAGAGGGCAGCCACTGCCCGTAAACCTCCTTCATGCGCGGCCAATCCGATCCGTGCATATTCGGCACATAGAGGTAGTCCCGCTGATTTCGCCAACCCTCGTAGAAGATCTGCTTGAATTCTTCTTTCGGCTCCAAATACATTCTTAAGGATGAATTGAGCCTGCCCGTCCCACCGGCCGGGGGCTGCTTGTCTGCGTCTACGAGGAACAGTGCCGGCGCAGGCGGTGTTGCAGTGGGCGGCGCCGTCGCTTCCCCAGTGCGAGCAGGCTCGCCAGTTCGGTACACCAACTTGTGTCCATCCGCGCTCACGTTGTAATCCAACACGCCTAATCGAAACGGTACTGACTTGCGGTCTTTCACCCGGTAACGCTGTAGTATCTGGCCGGCGGGCGCACCGGGCGTTTGTTCTCCCGTCAGAGCTTCAAGATAGAAGACAGTTCCTGCCGCACCCGCCTTCAGCTTTGAGTATTCTCGAGCAGGCATCCCAGGCACCGCGATAATCCGGCCCTGCAATCCCGCAAAGTCGATCTTTACCGCTACTGGAGTCTTGGGCTTGGGCGGTGTTGCCGCAGGCAAGTCGGGCTTCTCCTCATTTGCTCTTTCCTCTGGCGCTCTCTCATCTGGCGCTCTCTCGTCACCTGGCGTTGCTGCAGCTCGCGCGGAGTTTTCCTCATCGCTCTCAGGCAGCAACGGACTCGCGTCGCCCTTACTCAAAACCGCAAGATACAACCCGAAGTGTTCATCGTGGTCATACGAAGTCATGTCCAGCCATTGAGATTTCAAGCCCAGGTCTGTGGACGCAAAGAACCAAAGATATTTGCCACTGGCATCCCACACGGGCCAGGTTGCGTCAGCAAGACCGTCGGTCACCTGACGGCTTTCGCCCGTTTCCACATTACTGATGAAGATGGCGTGGTAGAGCGATTGCAAACGGCTTGCGTATGCCACGTATTTGGAGTCTGGACTCCAAGCCGGATTCAGCGTACGAGCGGGCACCATCCAAGGATCTTCGCCCACACTCTTCGCTGCCCCACTTGCCACATCCAGAACCCACACTTTCAAATTTGTGTCCGTATACAGCAGTTTCTTTGAATCGGGCGACCACGAGGCTGAGTAGTAATGCGTAGGGTGCGGCAAACTGATTTCGCGGGCGGGTGTAATGCCATCCTGCGCTGCGACTACCAACTGATATTCGCCCGACTTATCGCTGAAGTAGGAGAGGTATTTGCCATCGGGCGACCAGGCCGGATCCCGTTCCGCCGATCCGCTCGAATGAGTCAGATTGCGAACATCGCCCTTGTCTGCTGGAATCGTGAAGATTTCCCCGCGAGCCTCTACAGCGACGCGCTTTCCTGTCGGCGAAACAATGAGATTGCTCATGCGCGCACTCACGTCTTCCCAACGCGGCATCATCCAAGGGAAGTCGCCCGTTGCTGTGATGTCCACGACGTGCGTTTTCCCGTTTTTCGTTTCCAGGTCGTGGATGTAGCCGCCTTGTTCGAACACCACCGTGCCTGCGCATGCATCCAGCGACTTAACGTCAAAGTCCTTAAATTCGGTTACCTGCTTCAGCTTCTTAGTTTTAGTCTCGAAGGCCCAGATGTTCGCCACCCCGTCGCGATCCGAAATGAAATATACAACGTCTCCGACCCAAACCGGATCCATGTCTTTCGAGTTCGTCCACGCCGGCGTGATTACGTCAAAGCTCTTCAGGTCCGCAATCCAGATAGGCCGGTTCTGCCCGCCCCGGTAGTTGCGCCGCTCCTCGTCCCAAGAGTTGTTCATGCGGTAAGCAATGTGTGAGCCGTCCGCTGAGATTTTTCCCTGGTAACCCCGCGGCAGCGCCATTGGTTCCGGGAAACCGCCTATCACGGGCACGGTCCAAAAGCGCGGCACCGGGCCTGGCGCCCAGCTCGCCCGTGTTGACGTAAACAGCACGGCTTTACCGTCGGGAGTCCAACCCTGAACCGTATCCGGTGCAGGATGCCAGGTCAGCCGCTTGGGCTCACCACCTTCAGCACCCACCACATAAACATCCGTGTTGCCCTCATATTCCGCGCTGAATGCCACCAGCTTACCGTCGGGCGAAAGGTGTGGGTTGGAGGTCTGCCCTTGAAAGCTGGTTAAGCGTCGCGCCGAACCGCCTTTGCGATCCACAATCCAAATATTGTTCGCATACGCAAACGCGATATGATCCGGGCTAACCGTGGGAGTGCGCAGCAGCCTGGTTGCTGCCTGAACGTGGATTCCAGTGAAGAGCACAGTCAGGGCGTAAAGGAAAGCAGGCGCGCTGCTTCGGGTCATTCGTCTAAACCTCTGTTTCCGCATGGTTGAGCAGTCTCCGGGTGGCACGGTTCGTGCCGAAGGTTGTTCCAGTGTACACACGCCTCCTTCTTTCGGAACACTCCGGGCTGCATGGCCGGCGACTATTCAAACGCGATTGGCTAGATTACGGCCGGTCTACGGTTGCCCATGTGAGTGGCTTGCTCGAAAGCGTAGCCCAGTTGCAGAACGCCCCAATCGTCGTGATGGCGCCCAACGATTTGAAGCCCAATGGGAAGGCCGCTGGTCGAAAATGCGCAGGGGACTGACATCGCGGGATTGCCTGTCGCGGAGATGTAATAGGCGGACTTCATCCAGGCAAGATAGTTTTCCATCTTCACGCCCGCAATCTCGGTCGGGTAGTGCGTATTCACATCGAAGGGAAGCACTTGGTTTACCGGCAGAACGAAAAATTCGTAGTCTCCTTTGAAGGCGCACAGACTTTGAAACAAAGCAGTACGCTTTGCATCGAGACGCGAAAGATACGGGCCAGTGAGTTTCCGGCCTTCCTCGACGTGCCAGTGGATGTATTCGTTCAATTGGGCGCCACGCGTGGCCAGCAAATCGCCAAAAGCTAATTCGGTCGACCAATGCCGCCATGCCAGAAAGCACTCATTGGCATCACTGAAATCAGGTTCTGCGTCCTCAACGATGCATCCCAGTGACTCAAACACTCTGCGCTGCGACTGTACTGCGTTCTTTACCTCAGGCTCCCAGGGAAGCCCCAGGTCCTTGAACATCGCGACACGTACGCCTTTGAAGCTTCTACCACCGAGGGATTCCGCAAACTGAGTGCCTGGCTGGTCAATAGAGATGGGTGAGTGGTGGTCGAAGCCGGCGAGCACGCTCAGAAAAAAGGCGCAGTCAACGACGTTGCGCGCGACCGGTCCTGCCACTGGAAGCGTGAACCAACCTAATTGAGTGGGCACATTAGGCACGCGCCCCGGCGACGGGCGGATGCCAACAACGTTGCAGAAGTTGGGAGGGTTGCGGAGGGAGCCACCCATGTCGCTACCGTCGGCCAACGGAATCATTCCGCAGGCGAGCGCCACTGAACCTCCACCCGTACTTCCACCGCACGTTTTTGTTACGTCGTACGGATTGCGCGTAGCGCCAAACACGGGATTGAAAGTTTGTGAGCCAAGACCGAATTCGGGCACATTCGTCTTACCAACGATGATCGCTCCCGCATTCTTTTCGAGTTGAACGACTCGGCAATCAAAGTCCGGCACATACTCTTTGTGTAGCGGCGAGCCGAAAGTGGTACGCATGCCCTTCGTCTCATGCAAGTCTTTGACGCCCACGGGAAGACCGTGCAGCGGCCCGAGCCAAGTCCCTTTTGCGAGTGCCTCATCCGCCATGGCGGCCTGCGCCATCAACTGCTCCTCTGGAGCTAACGTGACAATCGCGTTGACTTTTGAATTCACCCGGCCGATTTGCTTTAGGTGCGCCTGCATGATCTCGCGCGAAGAGAGCTTTTTCCTGCGGATCAACGCTAACATGTCTACCGCCCGCATGAAACAGATTTCGTCGGAAGCATTGAGCCTCTCGCCCTGCAACTCAACTTGTGAGGATGACAATTGATTTATGCTGGCCGAAGCGGCAGCGACTGTTCCGAGCTTAAGGGTATCTCGACGGGTCATTCTAGTATTCACGATACCTGCCATGGGTAAGCGAAACGGAAAAGATTTCCGGCTGCTGCGATGCTATAAGAACGCTTGCAACGACGCGATCCGTGCCCTACACGACGACCTGGAATCGGCATGCCGCTTCTCTCCTTTTGCCCCCAAGGGCCAGCTTAACGCCGATATCAAACTGCGGCCCTCGTTTGTCGGTCAGGCGAATCTTCGCCCGTACGCCGGCTTGAAACAGCTCTTGGGCAATGCCAAGAGCAGAAACAATAAATATCAGATAGTAGGAGCTGTACCTTCATGACATCCACCCAGAAGATTGAGCCCCGAACGGAAGCTGCCGATCAGCCACTGACCACCGAGGAACTTCAGAGGATGGACGCCTATTGGCGAGCCTGCAATTATCTCTGCGCAGGAATGATTTACCTCCACGACAATCCTCTGCTCAAGGAGCCCCTTCGCGCCGAACACTTCAAGAACCGGCTGCTGGGACATTGGGGCTCTGATCCGGGCCAGACTTTTACGTGGGTTCACCTCAACCGCGTTATCCGCAAGTACGACCTAGATATGATCTATCTCTCCGGTCCGGGCCACGGGGCGCCGGCCGTGCTCTCGAACTGCTATCTGGAAGGGACGTATTCCGAAATCTACCCGGAGAAGAGTCAGGACGAAGCGGGTTTACTGAGGCTCTTCCGCGCCTTTTCGTTTCCCGGCCAGCTCGGGAGTCATTGCACGCCGGAGGTTCCGGGCTCCATTCACGAGGGTGGCGAGTTGGGCTACAGTGTTTCGCACGCGTTCGGCGCCGCCTTCGACAACCCCGACTTGATTGTGAGCGTGGTCGTTGGCGACGGTGAGGCAGAGACTGGACCGCTAGCTACTTCCTGGCACTCCAACAAGTTTCTGAATCCCATTCGCGACGGTGCTGTCTTGCCCATCCTGCATCTCAACGGCTACAAGATCGCTAACCCTACGCTACTGGCCCGCATCTCTCCCGAAGAACTTGAAGATCTCTTCAAGGGCTATGGTTGGACGCCCTATGTAGTTGAAGGGGAAGATCCCGAGCTGATGCATCAGAAGATGGCCGCCACTGTGGAGAATTGCGTCCAGCAGATTCGCTTTATTCAACAAGAGGCAAGGCGTACAGGCAAGCCGGATCGCGCACGCTGGCCGATGATCATCCTGCGCTCTCCCAAGGGATGGACGGGGCCAAAACAGGTGGACGGGCACAAGGTGGAGGGCTTTTGGCGAGCCCACCAGGTGCCAGTGTTGAACGTGAAATCGAATCCCGAGCATCTGCGGATCGTCGAGCAGTGGATGCGCAGCTATCGGCCGGAGGAGCTTTTCGATAAACAAGGCACGCTGCTTCCGGAACTGAGGGCGCTTCCGCCCGCCGGCAATCGACGCATGAGCGCCAACCTCCATGCCAATGGAGGCAAGCTGCGGAAGCCGCTTACACTTCCAGACTTTCGCGACTATGCTGTCTCCATTGACCATCCAGGCACGAAGGAGATTTCACCTACCGGGACTCTGGGCAAGTTTCTGCGCGATGTGATGCGTAACAACATGACCAGCTTTCGTGTCTTCAGCCCGGACGAAAACGCCTCCAATCGTCTGGAGGACGTCTACGACGCAAGTTGGAAGACTTGGCTTGCGACGATCAAACCGGAAGACGCCGACGGCACAGACATAGCTCCGGATGGCCGCGTGATGGAGATGCTTAGCGAGCACACGCTTGAAGGCTGGCTTGAGGGTTATCTCCTAACTGGCCGCCACGGGCTTTTCAACACTTATGAAGCGTTCGTCCACATCATCGATTCGATGTACAACCAGCACGCAAAATGGCTGGAGAAGTCGAAGCGCGAAATCGATTGGCGAGCCTCCATTTCATCGCTCAATCTTCTAATCTCTTCGCTCGTCTGGCGGCAGGATCATAATGGCTTCACTCATGAGGACCCAGGATTCCTGGATGTGGTCAGCAACAAAAGCGCTGAAATCACCCGCATCTATCTTCCACCCGACGCGAATTGTCTGCTCAGCGTGGCCGATCACTGCCTGCGCAGCGAAGACTACGTCAACGTCATTGTTTCGGACAAGCAGCCGCACCTGGTCTATCTCGATATGGATGCTGCGATCATCCATTGCACGAAGGGCATTGGCATTTGGGACTGGGCCAGCAACGACGCAGGGACAGAGCCGGATGTTGTGGTGGCAAGCGCCGGCGACATCTTGACGCAGGAGGCCCTCGCTGCCGTTGCAATTCTTCGGCAGAATTTGCCGGACCTGAAGATCCGCTTTGTCAATGTCGTCGATCTGTATCGCCTGCAACCGGACACCGAACATCCGCACGGGCTCTCCGATCGCGACTTTGATTCCCTTTTCACCAAAGACAAGCCCGTGGTTTTTAACTTCCATGGATATCCCTGGCTGATTCACAAGTTCACCTATCGCAGAACGAACCACGCCAACATCCATGTGCGCGGCTACAAGGAGAAGGGCAACATCAACACACCGCTCGAACTTGCAATTCGCAATCAAGTCGACCGCTTCACCCTGGCAACTGATGTCATTGATCGCGTTCCGAAACTGCAGGAAGCGGGCGCCCACCTGAAAGAGTGGCTGAAGGGGCAGATCATCGAAAGCATCAACTACGCCTATACCGAAGGTGTGGACAAACCCGAGATCCAAAACTGGAAGTGGCCCTTGGCGCAATAGAGCCCCTATGAAAGCTGCTATATTTGCACCCGCCCGCGCTAAGGCCGGACCTTTCCTCAAGATCGAGGAAGTTCCCCGTCCCCAGCTTGAAGCTGGGCATGTTTTGCTTCGTGTGGTTGCTTGCGGGGTTTGCCGTACCGACCTGCACATCGTTGAAGGAGATCTATCTCAGATCCGGCCGCGGCTGATTCCTGGTCATCAGATTGTGGGGGAGGTGGTCGAAGGCGCAACAACGGAGTTGCCGCTGGGGACGCGTGTCGGCGTATCTTGGATGGGCGGCGTAGACGGTGATTGCTGGTACTGCCGGCACGGAATGGAGAATTTGTGTGACAAGCCTACCTTCACCGGATACACGGTCGATGGAGGATATGCCGAGTATGTCCTGGTGCGCACGGACTTCACCTTTCCACTGCCTGTTGGGCTCGATGACGTACATGTCGCTCCCCTGCTGTGCGCCGGTATCATTGGCTTCCGTAGCTTACGTGTTGCGGGCATTGAGCATGGTGAGCGAGTGGGGCTTTTTGGCTTTGGGAGTTCCGCCAGTTTAGCCATTACCATTCTGCAATCGTGGAACTGCGAAGTATATGTTGTGACCAGAGGCGAATCCCATCGAAAGCTGGCTGTCTCACTCGGCGCGACATGGGTCGGCAAAGAAGATGAGAAACCGCCAGCGGAACTTGACCGTGCTGTTACCTTTGCGCCCAGTGGAAAAGTCGTAGTAAGTGCTCTCGCTAGTCTGCGGAAGGGTGGAGTCGTGGCGATCAATGCTATTCATCTCGATCAGATGCCTATGTTTGACTACGACAAACTGCTTTGGGGCGAGCGGCAGATCCGTAGCGTGGCCAACATGACTCGACAGGATGCGCGCGAATTTCTGAAGATTGCTCATGATCTCAACATTCGCCCGCAGGTCACAGTGTTTTCGCTTAGCGATGCCAACACAGCTCTTGTCGCGGTCAAAGACGAAACTGAGCATGGATCAGCAGTAATCGTTCCTTGAAGAACGCTAACACGCCCGCAAGCTACTTGCCACTCCAGCGGGATTCGCAGGCTCACTGCCGGTATCCTTCACAACGGAGCGCAACTACTCAGCGAACTTTGCGCGTTGTGGAGAATATTCCTCGAACAGACTCTTAAGTGCAGAATCTTTCACTGGGCCGGCGGCGCCGCGGAATTCCTTCCTCCGCGTCTTTACAGACGGCAATCACTCCGTTGATAGCAGCAAGCTGGTCAGTCGTTGTATCAGCCATGTTAGTGTCCTGCCGAAGATGAGAATAATTCGTCAACGGACATGTTACTGACTAACATGGCACCTGACGCACCTCACGGTCATACCTCTAAAAATGTCAGGCAGAGAGGCACCAACCGCCACGACAAAAGGTTCAAGCAGGACCCCTCTCCCACATGCAACGCGAGCAAAGAGGAAAAGATCTCAGGATTTTGCCCAAGGCTCGCCAGAGCTTTTCGCTGAAAGCTCATATGCTTGTCCAAGGTGAGCATGAGTGACCCCATCAACCGTGGTCTTCGACTTAGCCGAGCGTGTTCCTTCTGATACGCGTCGAGCTTGCCGGATGTTAGTGCCTCTGCTAGCGATAGCGCTTGTTTGAAGGCGAGACACAGACCCTCACCGGTCACGGCGTCGACCGACCCGGAGGAATCGCCTACCAGTGCCAGCCCGCTTTCGATTACCCGTCGTAGTTTGCGTGAAACCGAAAGCGCTCCTGTTTCGCTAGACACCGCAGCGGCATCGCTGAGACGGGTGCGCAATTCGGGAAATTGCTCCAGAGCGTTATCGAGCCGCATGTTGGAGTCCCGCGACATGGAGACCACGCATACTTCGTCCTGCGCAACTGGTGTGATGTAAACCTGGCAGTTGCGTCCCCAATGCAATTCCACATAAGCAGACCAGGGTGTGACGCGATAGTGGCGGCGGAAGCCATAGCGCCGGCGCTGGTGCGTGACGCGTTGCAAGCTGCTGTGCTTGCGAACCGGCGAGTTTTGGCCGTCTGCCGCAACCACAAAATCAGACTTCACAATTTGTCCGCCAATGGACACTTGGTCACCGGCAAGTTGGACGTGTTTCGCTCCCCAGCGCAATGTCACGCCCAGATCCTGGGCACGTTGCAGAAGCAGATCATGCAGGACGGTACGCCGTAAGCCGATGCCTTGACCGTTGGGGAAAGTAGCCAACACCGAGGAGCGGGCGTCTGCAAACCGGATGCCTCGGAACCGGTACCCTACATTGAAAGGGACAGCAATTCCCAGGCGGTCCAATACCGCTAAGCTGTCCGGCATGAGACCTTCTCCACAAGCCTTATCGATCGGCGGAATTGCGCAATCGATCACAGTAACCTGACAACCCGCCTGACTTAGTGCGATAGCCGCGGAGAGTCCGGCCGGTCCTCCGCCGATGACGGACACGTCAGATATGGATGTAGCTTTCATGGCTTCTCAAACCAAAGCATTCACCTAGAGATTAGCGACTCGCCGCGCCAGACCAAGAGCTTCGGTCCAAAATGCAGTTCCGGAGTGCGCCAGTTCCACAACCGCTCTCACCGCCTCCACGCCTTCATCGATCTGAGATTCAGTAGCGATTAGTGGTGGAGCTAACTTCAAAACCAGAAAGTTGTTGCCGCAGACCTGTGTCAGGATGTGATGCTCACGAAACAAGCGCATGACCAACATTTGGCCGAACATCGCGGGATGGATTCTCATGAACGCCTCAAAGCTGAGGCGCAGGCCGATGTTTGACGGCGCGCGGAAACCGATCCCGGAGAACAACCCTTCACCCCGCACATCCTCAACCATCTCAAACCCGCTCAATGACTCCCGCAGTTTCGCGCGCATGTATTTGCCTAAATCGACGCTGCGCTTGCTCAAGTTCTCCTGCTCGAGTGTATCGAGAACGGCCAAACCTGCCCGCATTGCGAGTCCGTTCTCGGAATACGTTGAAGTGTGTATCAACGACCGCTTCAGGGAACCATACACTGACTTGTATATGTCGTCCGTCATCAGGACTGCCCCAGAGGGAATCAAACCCCCGCTTATCGCCTTCGCCAGAATGACGATGTCGGCGTCCACTGAGTAATGGTGCGCGGCAAGGAACGGTCCCGTACGGCAAAAGGCCGTCTGGACCTCATCCAGAACGAATAGCGTTCCGTAGCGCCGGCAGAGAGCGCGCGCCGACGATAGATAATCGGCTGCCGGGGTGCGGATGCCCGCCTCGCCTTGAATCGGTTCCAGGAATAGAGCCGCGTACTTCTTGCTCTTGAGCTTTTCCTCCAAAAGAGGCAAATTGTTAAACGGCACTTGGTCCGTATCGGGCAGCATCGGGCCGAAGCCCTTCTTCCAGAACTCGTCGCCCATAAGCGACAGCGCTCCGCACGTCAGCCCGTGGAAAGCGCCTTGCGCATACAGAAGACCGGTGCGCTTGGTGTGAACGCGTGCAAATTTGATTGCAGCTTCTACCCCTTCGCTGCCTGAACTGCAGAAGAAGACCTTCTTCAGGTCGCCTCCCGCCAGCTTGCACAAGCGTTGTGCCAATTCCCCGGCGCGCTCCGGCACGTGGCTCTGCAGCATCGCCGGACCACAGCGCTCTAACTCGTCCTTGATTGCGGCCAGCACATAGGGGTGATTGTGGCCTACGTTATGAACACAGTATCCGGAGAGAAAGTCCAGGATTCGACTGCCGCTCTCGGTGAACAACTCCGCCCCGGAACAACGGCTGTAGCTCTCATTCATCTGAAGCAGCTTCAGCAGTCGAACCCATTGCGGGTTTACTCCAGCCTCATACTCTTCTTGGGAACGGCTCGGTAGAGCGCGAGTTCGTGCAGTCTCGGCGATCGGACTAACAGCAGCCATGGTCACCTATTCCCACTTGGTAGCAACACAAGAGCGGGCCACATAGGTCAGTATTTCTGGTTTGCATCTCTGTAATCGGCATTCTTCCCCCGATGTGTAAATAGACGCGCCCCTCCAGCGTGACGGTTGCGTCAGAGTGACGTCCCTTTCCCGATTCTAGGAGGCGTTTCCCTTGCGAGACGGCACAATTGATAAACGCCGGATAAACAAGTGCAGAGTGGCGTGTGCGACCGTTCACTCAAGGCGCGTGCGCAACAGCTAGTTCTGTTTCACAATGAGTTAAACGACTGCCCATGTCTACCCGAACCCGGCTTACGCTTTATTTGACTCTTCTGTTCGGCGCTATTGTCGTGGGTCTTGCCACCGCAAGTTACCTGTTCGTACGAAGTAGTCTCTATTCGGAGTTAGACGCACAGCTGCGAGTTGCTGTGGAAGGCACCGCCATGGCTGCGGAGCACGAATTAATGAACACGAGACGCCGGCTACCGGCGAGGTAGACCTCGCATCCGTACTGAGTAAGAGCCGGGATGGTGCTCTTCGAGAAGCCCAAATTCTGGTGCGTCAAATCATAAGCCTCCGCCGTGCCATCTGGAGGCCGTGCTCGCCATCTCCGGCGACATCCACCAAGTAGCCCTCCTGAGCGCAGCGCCTGGCACTCGCCGGATCAGGGTATCTTTTTCAGCTCCTCGCGATAAAGCGCGTTCTGCGGAAAGCGGCTTGAGAGGTCTGCGAGTAACCGGCGCGCTCCCGCATTGTCCTTTTCACGAAGCGCCGCCACCGCCAGCAGCAGCTCCGCATAGGGCTTCAGGTACTGTCCTTTCGCCGCAGTCAGCTTCAATTTCTCAATCCCGGTTTGTCTATCGGTCTGCGCTCCGCCTGCATGCAGAAGCCAGCGGATCGGCGCCGGCTTCAGGCTTAGCAGATAGTTCTCAATGCCAACGGCAATGTACGCGTCGTAGCAGTCCGGATACATCTTCAGCAACTCTTCGGCCCCTTGCGTGGCCTGCTTAATCTCGCGCAAAGCCGCAAGGTCCTGCTTTTGAATTAGGGCCAGGTAGTCCGCCTGCAAGCCTAGTCCAAGAACGTTTGCGAAGAGGGCGCTCTCATCCTTCGGCGCTTGCTGCAGCCGTTTCTCCGAAAGCCGCCTGCTTTGCGCCAAGGCTTGCTCAAACTTCAGCTTTACCTCCGGGCTTGGCGTAACGCGCTTCAGTTCGGCATAGCTACGGTCGCTTAAGAAGAACTCAGATTGCAGGATCTTAAGCCGATCGAACTCCGAAAAAAGATAAGCGGCCGCATCAAAGACGGGACCTTCGGGGTTCTCAGGATGTGCCTTTTCCCAGCTTTCGAAAGCTTGGTGCGCACTGGGAAACGACAAGTTATACATGTCGTTGAAGCCCTGCTGAAGCTGATCGCTATTCGCGGGCTTCGTGTCCGAAGCGAGCAGAAACATGAGGAGACACGGAAGAAGGTGCATTGATCTGGCTCAGGACTGAGAAGAAACGCTCAAGAACGATACCACCATCGCACAGCACCGGTTTCGCCAACTCGTTGTTATCCTCTACTTGTCTACATGTGGAAGTCATTCACTGACCCCTCCCGACCTCGGCTTCGAGTTCGTCTCAATCTTCTTCTGTTTGTTCTGAGTCTGGGATCGGGCACAATGTTCGGCCATAAGCACGACAGTCCCCAGCTGAAGCTGAATACGGGCAAAGAAATTTATCGTGCCGGGTGCATTGCCTGCCACGGACCCGATGGCAAGGGAACACCTGAAACTACGACGGGGTTCAAACGGCCCGACACATTCCCCGATTTCACCCGCTGCGATCAGACTACGCCCGAGGACGATTACGCCTGGAAAGCCGTTATCCGCGACGGTGGACCCTCGCGCGGCTTCTCTCCCATCATGCCCTCGTTCCGCGATGCCTTGACCTCCGAGCAGATGGACAAAGTCATTCATTACGCGCGCGGCTTTTGCACTGAGCGTTCCTGGCCGCGTGGCGAGTTGAATCTGCCGCGGGCTTTTATGACGGAAAAAGCATTTCCGGAAGATGAAGAAGTCGTTACCACCACTTTAAATGCGACTGGCGCGCCGGGAGTTACCAACGAGATCGTGCACGAGGAGCGCTTCGGAGTGAAGACCCAGCTTGAAGTATCGGTGCCCGTCAATTTTGCCGATCCACATCACGTCTGGTACGGCGGCTTCGGCGATGTAGGCATTGGTCTCAAGCGCGTCCTCTTCTCCAGCCTGCGGACCGGCTCCATTCTCAGCGTTCAAGGCGGAGTGCATCTTCCCTCCGGCAACGTTGCGCACGGACTCGGCTTGGGTGTGACTAGCTTTGAGCTGTTTGCCGCCTACGACCAGTTGCTGCCCGCTAAAACATTTCTGCAGTTCCAGGCCGGCAGTGAACTTCCTATTGACACTCGCGTTACTCCGACATCGGTCTTCTGGCGAAGCGCGTTAGGCAAGAGCTTTAATCAGGATCACGGCCTGGGGCGCCTGTGGTCGCCTATGGTCGAGTTCGTTGCCAGCCGTGATCTTCGAAACAGCGCGGCAACCGACTGGGATGTTCTGCCCGAGTTACAAGTGACTCTCAGCAAACGCCAACATGTTCGCGCGGACCTGGGAGTCAGCATGCCTGTGACCAACACCGCGGGGCGCTCTCCACAGGTGCTGTTCTATGTCTTGTGGGATTGGCAGGACGGCAAACTCACGCAAGGATGGTAATGCGCGGCATGAACTTGATCTCTTTTTTGTGCAGATGTGCCTGCGTTGCTCTGCTGCCGGCAGCGCCTCTCCTGCTGCCCGCCCTGTCCGCTAACGCATCAGAGCGCACCAACAAGCCTGGAACGGCATTTCAAACCTCCGACCGCTGCATGGCCTGCCACAACGGACTGACCACGCCTTCCGGGCGCGATGTCTCAATCGGGTTCAATTGGCGTGCCAGCTTAATGGCCAACTCGTCCCGCGATCCCTACTGGCAGGCGAGCGTGCGGCGTGAGTCAATCGACCACCCTGAATCCCAATCGTTCATTGAGGACGACTGCTCGGTGTGCCACATGCCCATTACTCGCTACGAGGCGAAACTGCACGGCCGCCGCGGCGAGATCTTTTCCCATCTTCCGTTCGATCCCGATCACGAACCAGGGAAGCAGGCCGAAGACGGGGTCAGCTGCTCAGTATGCCATCAAATCGGCAAGGATAAACTCGGCACGCGCCAGAGCTTCAATGGGGGGTTTGTTCTCGACCCTTCAGAATCCGAAGCCAACCACCCAGAGTACGGACCATTCAAGATCGAGCCGGGACAACAGCGCATCATGCGTACGTCCTCCGGTGGTTTTCTACCAAATTCCGAAGCCCATATTCGCGATTCCCAATTGTGCGCCACCTGCCATACGCTGTTCACCGAAGCTGTGGGACCGAACGGCAAGCAACTCGGTGAATTCCCCGAGCAGATGCCCTACAAAGAATGGCTTCACAGTGATTACCGCGACAAACAGAGCTGCCAGCAGTGCCACATGCCCGAAGTTCAAGAAGAAGTTCCGATTGCAAAAGTCTTGGGCGTGCCGCGCCAGGGCCTGCACCAGCACACATTTGTGGCCGCTAATTTTTTCATGCAGAATATGCTCAACCGCTATCGCGACCACCTGAGTGTCGCGGCCCTGCCGGACGAACTGAGTTCTGCTGCGAAAGGAACAGTCGACTTCCTGCAAGCCCAGGCGGCGCGTATCAGGATCGATTCCGTCAATGTCAATTCCGGCCGCCTGCGGGCTGACGTCTTCGTCGAGAACTTAGGTGGACATAAGTTGCCGACCGCGTACCCGTCGCGCCGCGCGTGGCTGCATCTTACCGTTCGCGATCACAATGGTGGAACAGTATTCGAGTCCGGCGCCTTGAATCCGGACGGCTCCATCCGAGGGAACGACAACGACGCCGATCCCACGCGGTTCGAGCCACATTACAGCGAGATCACCAGCAGTGATCAGGTGGAAATCTACGAGAGCATCATGAAAGATACCGGCGGACACGTCACCACCGGCCTGCTGAATGCCATTGGATACCTGAAAGACAATCGCGTGCTGCCACACGGCTTTGATAAAGCGACAGCTGAGAAGGACATTGCTGTCTTCGGCGCAGCGTTAACCGACGACGGCTTTACTGATCGCGGAAGCCGGGTGCGCTATTCCTTAAATATCCGCGACGCTCAGGGTCCTTTTCAGGTAACGGCTGAACTGTTGTATCAGCCAATCGGCTTCCGCTGGGCAAACAACCTGAAGCCCTACGGAAAGGCCGACGAACCGCGACGCTTTACCGGCTACTACGATTCCATGGGGCAGGGAACCGCCGTCACATTAGCTCAAGCCACGAGCATCAAGTAAGCACATCTCGCGTGCGATATCTTATGTGAGACTGCGGCGATTGCCTGTTGGCTCAAGGCAGGCGCCGAGGAGGATATATATGAAGCTTTCGCGCCGGGACTTAGGCTTTCTGCTTCCCGCTCTAGCGGGGGCAGCCGCTGTTGCGCAAGAGACGCAACTCCAAACGCTGCCGTCCAAGGTGTACCGCAATGATCAGATTCCATATGGGGGCAATGAACAGAAAAAGAGCAGAAAGTTCTTCAATGGCCTAACCCATGCCGGCTTCAACCTGGAAATGCACGAGACGATCCTTGGCCCGGGCGTCCAAAGTCATCCGCCCCACAAGCACGTGCATGAGGAAATCATGACTGTACTCGAAGGCACGGTGGAAGCATACGTGGAAGGCAAAACGGAAGCAGCGCCCGCCGGCTCCGTCATCTACTTCGCTTCGAACCAGATGCACAAAGTCCGCAACGGGGGAACGACGCCCTGCAGGTATTACGTTGTGGAACTGCGCGGCAACGACGCCTGATAGCTCGTCTATAGCTTCGCCGCGATTAGCTTCTTAAGCTCCCGAATCCCCTTTTTCCCTTGATAAGGCTGGCTCGCTGGGTCTTCAGCCTGATGACTTGCTTGCTGTGACGCCGCAGTTTGTCAGCGCGGTAGTGCGGCTGAGCGGTTTCTCCAAGGCTTAATCGTATTTAAGTTGCACGCCGGGCGCGCTTCGTATTTGCCGCCGTGCGACATTGAATGCAGAAAGAGGAACCTTTGAAAGCACTCTGCTGGCACGGCAAAGAAGATGTCCGCGTCGATACCGTTCCGGATCCGCAGATCATGAATCCGGGTGACGCCATCGTTAAAATTACATCCACAGCTATTTGTGGATCTGACCTTCATCTATACGATGGCTACATGCCGACTATGGAATCGGGAGACATCCTCGGTCATGAGCCCATGGGCGAGGTCATCGAAGTCGGTAAGGGCGTGAAAAACCTTAAAGTCGGCGACCGAGTCGTTATACCGTTCACAATTTCCTGTGGCGTCTGCTACTTCTGTAAGAAAAACCAATTCTCTTTGTGCGACACGTCGAACCCGAACGCCGAAGTCGCCCGTAAGGCCATGGGACAATCGCCGGCCGGGCTGTTCGGCTTTTCCCACATGCTGGGTGGATTCGCGGGCGGTCAAGCCGAATACCTGCGCGTTCCCTTTGCCAACGTAGGGCCCATAAAGGTTCCCGCCGGGTTGCGGGATGAGCAGGTGCTGTTTTTGTCGGATATCTTCCCGACCGGCTACATGGCTGCCGAAAATTGCCAGATCCAGCCCGGCGACACAGTGGCCATTTGGGGCTGTGGTCCAGTGGCGCAATTTGCAATTCAAAGCGCCTGGATGCTGGGTGCGGGACGCGTGATTGCCATTGACCGCGTGCCGGAACGTCTGCGCATGGCGGAAACGCGGGGCAAGGCCGAGACCATCAACTTCGATAACGAGAAGGTTTATGACCGCCTGATGGAAATGACCAATGGGCGCGGGCCCGATAGCTGCATGGACGCCGTCGGCTGCGAAGCTCACGTCGGCGGCAGCTTCGACTCGGTGCTCGATAAAGCCAAGGCAGCAGTCTTTCTTGGCACTGATCGTCCCCACGTCTTGCGCGAAGCCATCATGTGTTGCCGCAAGGGCGGTACTGTTTCCGTTCCGGGCGTCTACGTCGGCTTCCTCGATAAGGTTCCTTTCGGCGCCGCCATGAACAAGGGGCTGACGATCAAGATGGGCCAGACCAACGTCCAGCACTATCTCAAACCCCTGCTCGGCAAAATTGAAGCCGGAGATATTGATCCTTCCTTTGTCATCACGCACCGCGTGAGTCTGGAAGACGCGCCGGCAATGTACAAAACCTTTCGTGACAAGGAAGATGGCTGCATCAAAGTCGTGTTAAAACCTGCTGGCTTAAAGACTACCGGCTCAAAGCCGGTAGAATCCTTTGCGACTGAAAGTCGTGGGGTGCGGCTGAAGCCGCCTGAAGCGTGGTCCGGCTGAGAGCCGGCTCAAGGCTCGGTGGGCGCTGTAATCTT
>JAABUQ010005395.1_pt1 | contig 20490 bp, 18 predicted proteins | sample 5560001 | NCBI WGS metagenome assembly JAABUQ01 (sample SAMN10711888, study PRJNA513371) | rock metagenome | isolation source: Antarctica rocks | place: Antarctica: Victoria Land, Finger Mt nord | collected 2015-12-18
GGCGTAGTCCTTGACGTTTTCCTCCATCAATCGGTAAAGCTCTTGGCTTTGGGGTAAGATTTTATCATGGTGCTGGGTTGAGTGCGAAATCACCTTAGCTTGCTGGTTCGCAGAGCGCAGTGAGGCGTTTAGCGAGCTGCTTAGCAGTGCCACGAGCGAGAACACGCCCAGTTGCACGAGAGCCGGCCCATTAACAGCACCTAACGCATAGAGCGGCGAGATGAAGAAATAGTCAGTGACTAAAACGGCCAAAACAGCTGCTAGCAGCCCTGGCCCCTGGTCACCATACCAGGCGCTTACCGTTACGGCGGCAAAAAACAGCGGGGAAATGGCCGGCGCAATTAGGTGTTGTACCAGCAATGCTAGCAACAGCGCTAGCACCACAGCCAATACAGCAACACTGTAGCTTAGTAACCCCGAAGTCGTCACTTTCAGCATTTTTCAGCTCCGAGAGCTTAGTAGTTTGATTGAACGCGACAGACACCTGCTAGGGTGACCGTATTTAGCAACCTGTGTCCGCCAGGTAAGCATGCAAACTCGACCAACGCGACAGGTTATGTTTGTCGTACTTATAGACGCCAAACAATGCATCAACTGGAGTGTGAGGATGGCACTCTGGCTTTTCGCTACCATTTAATCCCGGTGGGATTTTCACTTCATTTAATCACGTTGAGATATATTTTACGTCAGTGTTATTGCGGGTTTTTTCTTGAGTACCTATTAGTAACTATCTCAAAACTTTGAACCGATGGGACAATCCTTTGTTCAATACGTCTAGAGGAGCCTCTGAGCAGAATCTGAGTTCTAAGGAGCAATTCTCAGCCGTGGGTTCAAATCTTACGTAAGTTAGAGCATTTTCTAGTAAACAGTTACATACAACACAGATAGTCCAAAAAATGTTCATCTCTTTTTAAGAGTTTTAATCAGTGTGGCTGAACTCCGAGACTCCTTGGTGGTGCTCGTTCTGTATATGCGTGGAACAGTAGGACTAATTGCTGTAACTCGTCGGTAATCATTTTTAGGCTAGATAGCTTATATATATAGAAGAGAGAGATGAGCAAATTCATCTATGACCCGCCAACTCAAATGCCCAGCTTGTCGCCATTTGCTCTACTTCCCTGACTTAGAGGAGTGCGACGAGAACTTTCTAGAGAGCATCTGCACAAAATGCAAATATAAGTATGCCCTCATCCACACAGAGGTGTTAAATTTCGCATCAAGTGTGGAAATCTTGCGGACCAATAAATACAAAAAGCACCCTGAATACACACGAATCTACCAACTACGGCTGTCAAAGCCAGATAAGACTATTCAATCTCTCCAGTTCTCCACGCCTGGGCAAGCGCAGAAGCTCTCCGCTTTACCCGGTGATGAACTGCTTCTCCTGTACGTGATGCGAGGTAGGGCATTAGAAGACCTAGTCTCAGTGGAAAATTCCACCACGGGCACGAGTTGCTTACTTTTGTCTCCAGGTGCTAAAGCAAAATCCGCCGGGTTTGGGACTGGGATCGCAACACTTACGGGCGGTGCGCTGCTAGCAGCTTTCGTTAACATTCCCCTCGACAAAACCTTTTTGGCAACCGCAGTTCCCTCTGCTGTTGGGGTCGGTGCTTGCGTCACTAGACTCAAAGACCCCAGAACCAGAGATAAGAAAGAACTGGCGCGGCTCGGCTCTGAGCAGCGACTACTGCTGCAGAAATTCGATTTAGAGCAACGGACTCAAGCTCTGCGCCAGGAGCTTGAGAGTAATTATCGGATAATTAGTCGATTAAAGAGTTTACAGCGCAAGATGCAGAATGCAGCACAGGAAATGTATGCAAACCGCATCGAGACTGTCTCCAAAGGAATTAACGTTCTGGATAAACAACTTGACCTGACCCAGAACTTGATTGCAGGCTACACCCAGATCATTGATGTTTTAGCGATTGAGTACGAAACTTCTCGATTGGCAGAACAGATTCCAGAAGATATTAGTGAGAAGATTCTGCTCCGACTGGAGGAACTTAAAGCGACTGAAGCCAAGAAGGAAGAATTAGCGCTCCTGGTTAATCCGCAAAAGTTGCTTACTCTCCAGTAATCGATAAGCTATCAACCCAGACTCTGGGACACACACCACCAGGAGTGAGTTCCGCCTCTTTTTCCACAAAAATAATGGACTTTAGGACTTCTAGAAAGTCACCGGCTACAGTTGCTGACTCAATGCTCGTCAATTTTCCTTTTTCCACCATCCAACCATCGAACGGCAAAGAAAAGGAGCCCTGTAATGCTTTTACTCCCGCATGCAGAGCATGAAGGTCATCAATCAAAATCACGTTCTCGGCGTTGGTAAGGCTGTACTCCTGTTCAGCGAGGGCACCTGGAAAGACATGATAGAAGTGTGAGCCAACAGTCACTTTGGCTCCGATATTTGCATTACCTGTCGGTTGAGTATTGAACCTTTTGGCAGTGCCGGAGCTATGAAGGAAGCCTGCCAAAACTCCATTGCTAATCAGCGAAACCCGACGTGTTGGAGTTCCTTCGCCATCAAAAGTCTCTGATGCAATGTTATTTTTATGCAGAGCATCGTCGCAGACAGAAAGCAGGGGTGAGGCAATTTCCGTTCCTAGCGATTCAGGGGTGGAGAGGCTTTGCTTGTCCAGAATGTTCTGAGCATTGAAGAGGTTGGAAAAAGCACCCAACAGGCTGAGAAAGGCTTCCGGCGAGAAAACCACTCTATATTTGCCAGTCTTGACTTTTTCATAGTTCAAGTGACTAATGGTTTTTTCTGCCGTTTCTTTCAGACAACCACTAATGTCTAGATCATCTAGACTCCGGCTGATTCTAAAAGCTCCGGCACTGCGTGGTTTTTTCCCTTCCTCCTCTGTTTTGCTGTAAAGATAAAGCGATGCGTAGGAGCGAGATTCAGTTTTAACGGCATCGTTGCTGTTGAGATAGAACCTGTCTATATCTCTTTGCGCTAGCCCGTTATAGGGTACTCCTTTAATAGCAGGGTGAGCGAGGAGCAGTTCTTTTTCAACTTCGAGTAAGCTTTCTATCAGTTTTGAGACGGTCGCTTGTGGTGCGCGTTTGTCAGACCCGTTGGCAATTGGGACGGAGGCTTCGGGACTAAAATCAGGGATATTTTCTTTGACCCCAAAAAAACTTGCTTCGTAAGCAGTTTTCAAAGCCAATTCAACTCCCTTTGGATCTACGTCTGTTGTGGACGTGACCCCCATTGTATGCTCTTCATTCCAAACACGAACAGTCACACTAGAGCGGTTCGAGGCTTTGACTTGTTTAGGCTCTCCTTGATCCACTTGAACGCTGGTTTCATCTACAGATGAGCCGTAGATATCGAATTTTTGGATGCCCAATTGATGGGCACTTGCTTGGGCATAAGTTGCCAGATCATTGATATTCGGCATAGTCAAGAATTCTCTAGCGACCACCTACAGTAATAGAATCGACTTTGATATGAGGCTGTCCTACTGTTACGTAAATACTGCCACTGACTGAGCCACAGAAGCCAGCTGCAAGCGACAAGTCTTTAGAACACATGGAAATCTTGTTCATGATTTCCTTCGCTTCACCGATGAGGGTGGCTCCCTTCAAAGGTTTTGTAATTTTTCCGTTCTCAATCAAGTAGGCTTCTTCTACAGAGAAGTTGAACTGACCTGTAGCGCCAACGCTGCCGCCACCCATCTTTTTACAGTAGATGCCTTTGTCTATGGATGCGAACAAATCTTCGTTGGTGTAGTCTCCAGTCGCGATATAGGTATTTCGCATTCGACTGGCAGCTGCAAAGGTATAGTTCTGGCGACGCCCACTTCCAGTTCTAGGATGTCCAGTTCGCAGGGAACCAGCTCTATCGGCTAAGAAGTTTTTAAGAATCCCTTTTTCAATTAGCAAGGTTCTTTGGGCAGGCATACCCTCGTCATCCATATCAATCGTCCCGAACGCATTTTGAGAGCGTCCTTCATCCCAAGCTGTCAGGCTTTCATGGGCGATCTTTTCGCCTTTTTTGTCTGAGAATGGCGAGGTGTTCCTTTCAATCTGTGTAGTTTCTAGCAGGTGCCCACAAGCTTCATGGAAGATGACTCCGCCAAACTGGTTTGCCATGATGATGGGGTAAGTCCCTGACTCTACGTAATCAGCGTAGAGCATTTGCCCTGCTGCGATCGCCACTTCCTCTGCGTCAGACTCATAGTGCCATGACCTCAAGAATGCTGGGTCGCTAGTGTCGCCAGCGCGTTTGGCGATTGATGAGCGGTGGACACCATCAGCGCACAAGAGGTTATATCCCACAGACTGAGTCAGGCGAATGTCGCGAGCAAAGGTGCCATCACTGGCTGCCACTAGGACTTCCTGCCAGTCCCTGAAATAAGCAGCTCGCCTAGATTGCGCATGAGTTGCTTTCAGCTTCAGCTGGGCATTGGCATCAAGGAGGACTTCTCCCATCTCCCGCATAGAGCTACATTCAGGGAGCCAAGAGTCTTTACCTCTAAGGGTGGCATAGTCTCTAAGTAGCTCCAGATTGATTTCTGGGATATAAGCGTTTGGAGCCGGGAGTTGCAGCCCCAAGATTGAGAGACCTTTTTCGAGGGCTGATTTCAGCCCGGAAAAGGAAAGATCATTGGTGCTGACGTAACAGTCGCCTTTGCCTCGAAAAACCCTCACACCAGCACCCGTTGAAAGACGCGGCGCAATGCTGGTGATGGTGTCGTCTTCTGCCAGGCAGCTAATGTAGTTTGCCCGCTCTAAGAAGAATTCGATGAAGTCAGCGCCCGCTGCGCGTCCTAATCCAAGCAGGGTCGCTAAGGGCGCTTCCCAGGTTTCATCGAATCGATTTGGTGTAGAGGTGTATTGCAGAGTGGGTAGTTCTCTAGAAAGAAGTAGGGTACTGGGATGCATAGACCTCATCTGCTGATGTTTTTCAGGGGGGGGGAATTGACAAATCCTGGGTTTGTCTAGTCTAGCAAATTCCTGAAAACTCATTGGGCATAGGCTTTGCACCATGACGAAAAGGGGCTAGGGGTCAGAAAAGCTTGGCGACTAGACAGTTAAAACCAGGAAGCATTGGACTTGTCAATTCATCTTGACTAAACAAGGTGATGGCTAGTTTCAAGATGCCTCTCTCACGCCGATACACCTCAACTTTCCGCTCCTGGCGATCAAAAATCCAATATTCCTGAACCCCTTGTACCGAGTAAAGCTTCAGTTTGGCTTCTCGGTCACGTTTTTCATTTTTCTCACCCAAAGATAGAACCTCTGCTACCAATTCTGGTGCAGCAGTGAGATGTCCAGCTTCATCAAGCAAACGCTCCAGACGCTCATTGCTTAACCAAACCACATCCGGGATTACATTGTCCGCATCAGAGAAAACGATTCCGGGTGTGACTGCAGGTTTTCCCAAACCACTTTCATCCGACCAAAGCTTCAGTGCCGTTCCAATATTGATACAAATCTCCTGATGCTTCCAGTGAGGTACCTTTGTCACAAACAATTCTCCATCAATAATCTCGTAGCGATTGGAGCGATCGCCTGCGAATAGCTCTAAGTCATCTGTCGTCCAACGCACAGGACTCACTGGAGTGGTTTGCATATAAACCCTTTATGTATCTTGTCTGATCATATCGCCTCATCCAATTGGGTCAAACTGTCCTGGGTAGGTTCATTTTGAAGCAAATTTAGTGTTCTATTGCAAGTATGACTATGCTAACTAGCACGGCAACGTGCTAAATATGTTGATATAATATTTTAGATTTAGAATTGTATCTAAGTTAATTGTTTAAAACACGAGGATGATTTTACAACCAATTCGTTGTCCTAACTGTCACGGCGTCGATATTGTTAAAAATGGTAAGACCCCTAAGGGAAAGCAAAGGTTTATTTGTAGAGATGCCTGTGATGGTCGGACTTTTATCCTAGAGCATTCTTATCCAGGACGCTCCCGCCAAGTGAAACAACAGATTGTGGATATGGCACGTAACGGGAATGGAATTCGCCATACAGCTCGGGTTTTACATGTCAGCCCCAGCACAGTTATTCAGGAATTAAAGAAAAAGAACATACACTCTAATACCAAGTCCGTTTAAATGCTCATATTACTTATCAAGACGGGGAGTGGGGAGTAGGGAGTAGGGTCAGAAACTTCTACAGCGTAATCTCTATGTTTTCACTACTCCCCATTGCCCCTTCGGGTTCGCGGTCGCCTACGGAGGGAAACCCTCCTGCAGCGCCGTCTCACCATTCCCTACTCCCCGTCTAACTGAGGGTAATTAAACAGAGATAATATAAGAGCATTTCCCACTCCTATTGATTATGCAACCCTCGTCTGGACTAGAATGGTACTAGATACAACAGTACGATTTACTGAGTGTTACCACTTAGTTCAATGGAAGCGCTATGGGATTTTTTGACTCTGAGATAGTTCAGCAAGAAGCGAAGCAGCTATTTGAAGATTATCAAGCTCTGATCAAGCTGGGTAATGACTACGGCAAATTTGATCGAGAGGGCAAAAAGCTGTTCATCGAGCAAATGGAAGCCATGATGGAGCGCTACCGCATTTTTATGAAGCGCTTCGAGCTGTCAGAAGACTTCATGGCTCAGATGACGGTAGAGCAACTCAAAACCCAGTTGGGTCAGGTTGGCATCACACCACAGCAAATGTTTGACCAAATGAACTTTACTTTACAGCGTATGAAAACCGAGCTAGAAAAACAACCATAGTAGTTTGAATTGGCGATGATATTATTTCCCCACTCCCCACTCCCTACTCCCTTCCTTAAGGGCGGTTAAACTGGGAAGGAGGCGGAAACTGCTGCACCGGTGTATTCTGCAAAGCCTTCTGCATGAAATCTTTCCAGATTGGTGCAACAAAGGCACCACCAGTGGCACCATGGCCCAAGGTTTTGTAGTCGTCATTCCCCACCCAGACAGCAGTTGCTAACTGCGGCACATAGCCCACAAACCAAATATCCCGTTCTGAGGATGTAGTTCCCGTCTTACCGGCAGCTGGACGGTCTAATTGTGCTCCTTTACCGGTGCCGTTATTAACTACACCTTGAAGACCGTTTGTGAGCGTCGCCACTGCCCAAGGTTCAAGAACCAGCTGGGGTTTGGGAGTGTTGTCGAGTAAAACGTTACCATCAGTATCGGTCACGCGGGCAATCATTGTCGTATCAGACTGCCAGCCATTGTTTGCCAATGTAGCATAGGCACCAGCCATCTCCAAAGGTGTTACACCAATCGCACCTAGTGGTAAAGAAACCACTGGTTGAATCGGACTCTTGATGCCAAGGGTGCGAACGTTTTCAATCACTTTATTTAGCCCTACAGCCTGCCCAATCTTGACCGCTGGGACATTACGAGACTGCTCTAGGGCATGTTGAAACGACATCTCTCCCTCGAATGTATTGTCGTAGTTTTTGGGCTCGTAGTAACCGCCAGGAACTCGATAGCCAACCGGGGTATCTTGTACAATCGAGTCTAGCGTATACTTACCGGAGGCAAAAGCGGTGTAGTAGACAAACGGCTTAAAGGAAGACCCAGGCTGGCGATGGGCTTGAAGCGCACGGTTAAACTTGCTCTTGTGGTAATCAATACCGCCGACGATTGCTTTAACAAAATGGGTGCGTGGATCAACCGCAACTAGAGCCATTTGGTCAGCATAGAGTCCCTCGCCATGGAGCCTATCGTGCCAACGAGTTACGGTTTCTTGAGCAATGCGTTCTAAATTGGAGTCAACAGTGGTTTGGACACGCATCCCACCTTTTAGCACAGCATCACGACCAAATCGCTTCACTAACTCATCGAAGACTGAGTCGGTGACGTAAGGCATCGTACTAGCTTGAAACGATTTAATCCTACCAAGTTTGATTTTTTCTTGTCGGGCAGCGGTTGCCTGTTGTGGCGTAATCCATCCCAGCTCTAGCATCCGACTCAAAACGATTTCCTGTTGCTGTTTCGCCAGCTTCATGTTGACAAACGGACTATAGTCCTCCGGAGCTTGAATCAGACTAGCCATCATGGCTGACTCAGCCAGGTCTAGATTCGCGGCAGACTTGTTGAAGTAGGTTTGTGCCGCCGTTTCAGCACCATAGTTGTTGTGACCCCAATAGACTTGATTGAGGTACATTTCAAGAATTTGGTCTTTAGTTAGAACTTGCTCCAACCGGATTGCCAGTACCGCCTCTGCGATCTTGCGGCTAAACTGGCGCTTATGAGAGAGAAAGACGTTTTTCACCAGCTGCATCGTGACGGTTGAGCCACCTTCCACAACCGTCTCTCGCTTCCAGTTGGCTAACACGGCGCGACCGACACTGGTGGGGTTAATGCCGTGGTGAGTATAAAAGTAACTGTCTTCGCTCGCCAGCACTGCCCGTTTCAGATGAGGGGAGATTTGATCTAAAGGTACGACTTCACGATTGGCTTCGCCGTGCATACTGGCAAGCAATTTACCCTGCACGTCGTAAATGTAGGTCGTTTGTGAGGGCAAGTAGTTGCGCAAAACTCGGACATCCGGGAGATTGCGGAAGCTAATTGCCAAGCCAACTAGTCCCCCGGCTACAACCGCACTAGCCAACATCGTGACTGTCAGTAGGGTACCGCCAGTTACCTGAATGACGCCTAGGACAAACTTGGGAACGGGTGATGGCCTTCTGTTTTGTTTTTTTTGAATAGTGCTAGACGACACGGCGATTTTACTTCCTCACTTGTAGAGCTAGCGTAAAGATGATGGCGAAAAAAGGCGGTTAATTTTTGAAATTATAGTATTTTGAAGGTTGAGCACTTGAACAGAATTGCAAGTGAGTGTAACAACCCCTACTTCCCTTGTGCAAGGTATAGCTTCTAGTCAATATCCTAGTATGACGCAAAGCCAAGGAGATTCGGCAGGAGGAGCTTCTCCCGATGCAACTCCCTTCACCTGGCTGCGTCGCGGTGTGAGTGAAATTTTCCCGGATCAGGCTGACTCTGATAATCCTGATGAGAATCTGGATAAGCGCTTAGCTCAGACGAACCGGCCTTTACGGGTCAAGTTGGGAATTGACCCTACAGGTGCTGAAATCCACCTCGGTCACAGTATCCCAGTACGGAAACTGCGAGCATTTCAGGATGCTGGGCACACAGCTGTTTTAATTATTGGTGATTTTACCGCTCGAATTGGCGACCCTACAGGTAAATCAGAGGTGCGTCGCCAACTGACGGAAGAGATGGTAGCTAAAAATGCTCAGACTTATCTAGACCAAGTGCGCCCAATTTTGGATTTTGACACGCCGGGACGATTAGAGGTTCGCCACAACTCGGAGTGGCTCTCAAAGCTTGATCTGGCAAAGATTGTAGATCTTTTGTCCACAATGACTGTAGGGCAGATGCTGGCAAAAGAGGGGTTCGCCGATCGCTACGAGAAAGAGAATCCAATTTATCTACATGAGTTCCTTTATCCATTAATGCAGGGTTATGATTCCGTTGCGGTTGAGGCAGATGTGGAATTGGGAGGAACAGACCAAAAGTTTAACCTGGCAGTAGGGCGAGATTTGCAACGACATTTTGGTCAGAGACCTCAGTTTGGGATGCTAATGCCAATTTTGTTGGGAACGGATGGGGTACAGAAAATGTCGAAATCACTGGGGAATTACGTGGGGTTATCGGAAGACCCGCTAACGATGTATTCGAAGCTGGAAAAGACACCTGACCATTTGCTGGAGCAGTATTTTGAGCTGTTGACAAATTTATCTTTGGATACTCTGCCAGAAATTCCGCGCGATCGCCAGAAACTTCTCGCCTTGGATATTGTCAGCCAGTACCACGGTCAGGAAGTCGCTCATAAGACTCAGCAGGCAGCTCTGTCTCTGGTTGGGGGAGACATGACCGACACATCTGCTGTACCAGAATTTTCGCTTTCCACGGTGCAGTTTCCCGCTAAATTGTTTTATATTCTTAGTGCTAGCGGCCTGTGTAAAAGTAGCGCAGAAGCCCGACGGCAGATTCAAGGGGGGGCAGTGCGCCTAGATGGCGATCGCATTGCCCAAGTAGACTTGTCATTCGATAGTCCAGTCCCATTGTCCGGACGAGTATTGCAAGTTGGGAAAAATAAGTTTGTCCGTCTAGTGCCTTAAAGTAGATGACAATTGCAGATCGGATTATTGTTCCCCTGGATGTCCCGACAGATACGGCAGCGATCGCCCTAATTGAACAGCTGCCTCAAGTGACTTTCTGGAAGGTTGGCTTAGAGCTATTTGTCAGTAGTGGACCCAGTATTTTGTCAACGCTCAAGAACAGGCAAAAGCGGATCTTCCTGGATTTAAAGTTTCACGACATCCCAAACACTGTCGCCGGTGCTTGTCGGATGGCGGCTCGTTACGGCGTGGATTTGCTCACTATCCATGCCGCCTCTGGTAGAGAGGCGCTGTCTGCGGCTCGTGCAGCTGTAAAGGAGGGGGCACCGGTAGGGAGCTACCCTCCTAAGTTAATTGCGATTACGCTGCTAACCAGTCTTTCATCTAGGCAGTTGGCCTTTGAGTTGAAAATTCCCCTGGAATTACCAGAGTATGCTCTACAGATGGCACTGCTAGCTCAAGAGACGGGGCTGGATGGGGCAGTTTGCTCTCCCCAGGAGGTGGAACAGCTGCGGCAGACCTGTGGCAATGATTTTCTGCTTGTCTGTCCGGGTATACGACCGAACTGGTCAGATGCGGGAGATCAGAGGCGAGCACTTACCCCAGCTCAAGCCATCAAAGCTGGGGCAGATTACCTTGTTATTGGACGTCCTATCACCGCAGCCTCTGAGCCAGAATTAGCCTGGGAAAGGGTTTGTGCAGAGCTAGCAGCAGTAGTTTCATGACTTTTATGGCACAGAGACTAATAAGATGGTGGGTTGCTAGTGTCAGTCTCAGCTTAGGATGGGCATCTCACCCTCACCCTCTCACCCCCTCACCCTCTTACCCCCTCACCCTCTCAGCTTGCCCAGCTAATGTCGAACCATTAATGACCGAACTGCTAAAGGACTTGCCTAGCTATGCCAATCGCGTTAGTCAACAAGCTCATCGCCTGAACAGAACAGCTAATTTTCCCAGTTATGTACTTGTGGCGGGACGCCCAGAGTTTTCCCCTTTAACGCTTGGCCCTGGTGAATATACCCCACCTGGTTTAGCATCTGTAGCCCAACCACAGCAGGTTTTCTTTACCACCCTGGAGCGGCAGTACACACTTGGCAAAGCAGTCGAACTACAGGAATACCACTGGCTGTTTTTAACTCAAACTACCAGTGGCTGGCGATTAGCAATGATGTTTTCCCAAATTGGCCCCTACCCAGCCGGACGGCCCCCTACGCCGCCACGAGACAGTAGTAACGGAGTGATTGCCCAGGCGATTCGTGCCTGGTTGGGCGACTGTCGATCAGGAGCGGTGCGTACCCGGTAACTGTCTTCATTCAGTAGTCTTGGAGCGGATTTCGTCTAACTTGGCACGCACCACCTGGATATCTTGCCACATTAACCATTTAGGACTGCCTTGTTCACGAGAAGGGTTCCGTAGTAAGTAGGCTGGGTGCAGAATTGGCATACACAGACGCCCTTCCCACTCGATCCAAGTCCCGCGAATTTTGGTAATGCCTCGCTTATCGCCAGTTAAACCTTTGACCGCAGTTGCGCCGGTTAAGAGAATAATTTTTGGGTCAACCAGGCGAATCTGTTCCAACAAGTAAGGCTTGCAGGCCGCAATTTCTTCGGTAGTGGGAACACGGTTGTTTGGTGGACGGCACTTGACTATGTTGCCGATGTACACATCCTGTTGAGTATCTAGCTTGACCGAGGCCAGGATTTTTTCCAGAAGCTGCCCAGCTTTGCCAACAAACGGCTGCCCCGTTTCGTCTTCGTTTTGCCCAGGTCCTTCTCCTACAACCATGATAGGCGCTTGAGGGTTACCACGACCGACGACAGCATGAGTCCGAGTATCTCCCAGTACACACCGGTGACACTGGTTACAATGGTGTGCCACCTCAGGTAAGGTTTGATAAGTGCCTGGAGGAATAGGAATCTTGGCGTCTGTCGGAATCAGCTCTGGTTGTGATACTGCTTGCGGCGCTGCTTGGTCAACAGTTGAGTGCTCAAAAAGGCTGAGTTGATCGTCGCTGCTCATCAGAAGGGATAGAAATATTTATTGTATCAGTTGGTTTGAGTAAAAATCGGTCATCATAGAAACAATCCCGCTGCAATGTGTTTGGGGAAATCATGACATATTCCCCACTTTTTAGTGATCGCACCCGCGCTGGTGAGGAACTGGCCCAGGCGGTTCACGCTATTGTGAGCCAACTGCGTTCATCCGAGGTTTCAGTTCGACCAATTGTGTACGCACTACCACGGGGAGGACTGCCAGTGGCGGTACCGGTAGCGCGTCTACTAGGTTGCCCGTTGGATATTGTAGTAGCGAAAAAGATTAGCCAACCAGAAAACCCAGAGTTGGCAATTGGTGCAGCAACTGCCTCTGGACAAGTACTCTGGGCTAGACAAGCACCATTTCGCAGACAGCATTCCCGTCGGCAGGAAGCAGCGCTCGCTGAAGCCCTGAGCAAAGCACAGTCTCAACTGGCTCAACTATCTCCTGCTTGCCCTCAGGTTGACCTAAATGGTGCGATCGCCATCATAGTTGATGATGGGATTGCTACTGGAATGACAATGGCGGTAGCGGCTCAAGCCTTGAGAGCGCAAGAACCAGCAGAAGTCTGGCTCTGTGCCCCTGTGGCTCCGCTCTCGTTGCTGCCTTGGTTGCGTCAGTGGGGCGATCGCCTCATTGTGCTGGAAACACCTGAGTCGTTCCTCAGTGTCAGTCGCTTTTACGCCGAATTTCCCCAGGTTGAAACTGAGGAAGCTTTAGCACATCTCCAGCAACAAAACGACTGGTTAGGGAGTGTAGGCTAGAGAGAATAAAAAATATTTGTTGTAAGGTGATTGAGTAGGTGAGGCGTTAAGGTGTTAGAAACACTTGTAGTTGTTGCCGTTGGTCTGATGCCGTCGCTGCTTTCCGTCTGGGTGATGCGTAAGACCCAGGCACGGACACGAGCCAAGCTGAGACAGGCAACAATCGCTCCGGTAGTGAGGCAGCGGCAAACCACCACCCCGCTCCCTCCAGATCGGTACTACCTGGAAGGAGTTGGTTATCTCATTGGCGATATCAGTTGCCGATTTAATGCCCGGTCTAACTATATCCGGTGTGCAGTCAATCCCGAGGGACCGTGTCAGGATTGCCGCTACTATGAATCGCAAGAAGGCGTTCGTAGCAGAAAAAGGGCTTAACCAACTACTCATTTTCCCCCAATCAGTAAAGTTAATTGTTGAAGCTGATTGTTGAGGGATTCATGATTGAAATTGATAATAGCCAGTTGGCTGGCCCTTTGTTAAAGTGTTTCAACCCCTCGCTAGTGTACTACCAAGGAAGACGGCTGCTCTATTACCGCTACACGCTACAGCCTTCCGGCATTTATACCCGTATTGCCTTTGTAGAACTCGACTCCAACTTCCATCCCATCAGCCAACACCGTCACGTTCACCTTCCAAGAGTGACGAACCGCATTTTGACAATTGACGACCCACGAGCATTTGTTTGGCGTGAAGAGTTGTGGCTTATGCAAATCCAGGCTGCCCGATACCAACATCCACACCAATGGAGTTGGTCTACATCTGTTATCCTGACTCGTGTTGATCTAGATGGTCAGGGTCAGGTTTATATGCCTGCTTATGGCCGCAATCTCAACTATGCGGTTGCGGACGCACCGCCAGCGTTCGAGAAAAACTGGACACCTCTGGTGATTGAGGATGAGCTGTATATTGTCTATGAAATCAACCCATTTACCGTGCTCAAGTTCCAACCGGAACAGCCGGCGCTGGTGTCAGTCTGTCATAAATTTTGGACCAACCCCTACCCAACCTACTTGTCCGGTGGTACTCCTCTGATTCCCTGGCATAACTCTGAATACATTGGCTTGTTCCATACTTATGTAAAACTTCCAAATCAGCAGCGCTTATATTCAATGGGCTTCTACACTGTGGACGTAAACCAGTGGTGCGTAACCCGCATCTCTCAGCCTATTCTGACGGCTTGGGAGGATGACCGAAAAGATCTGCGGCGGTGGGAGGAGCTCAGCCAAGGGAAATCACTAGTGGTATTCCCCGGCGGGATCATCGACTGCAGCGAAGCCTGGGCAGTATCTTTTGGCTGGAATGATTGCCGCTGCTGCATTCAGCTTTACGAAAAGAATATGGTTTGGGCATCTCTGATTAACATAGCTTAGCTGCTGGGCAAAACATGCTTTTCCTTTAAGTAAAGAAAATCGTGCTTAGCTTTGAGGTAATACGGTTTTATGGTATTACGTCAAAAATAACGTATATTATCTTTGACGTACGTCACCAAATAAATAGAAATCTTGGCACCCTGCGAGCGCTGCGTCAGATGCCCTGCAAGCAGATGCCTTCCAAGCTGCGGATGGTTTTCACCGGTTCAATTGGCTTGCATCATGTTATCACCTCCCTCAAGCGAGCCGGATATGCCAACGCTCCAACTAATGATATGTACATAGAGGATGTACCACCGCTGTCACTAATCGATGCCCAGGAGTTAGCACTTCGATTACTTGCAGGAGAAAAAATTTTAACCGACGATAACCAAGCAACCGCAGAGGCGATCTCTAAAGCTGTCGATTGCATTCCCTACTACATCCACCACGTTATTGACCAAATAAAATGGTCTGACGGCAGAGTCAATTCAGTAACCATCACTGACTTTGTGGATACTTGCCTCACTGATCCGCTAAATCGCTGGGATATGCAGCACTACCGTGAGCGGATTGATGTCTATTATGAGAGCGACAAACGCCCCTTCGCACTGAATCTACTAGATATTTTGGCTGTAACCAACCAGCCACTGCGGTTCGATGACCTGTTCAACCGATTGAAATCTCATTTGGTAACTGAAGACAGTGAGATGGTGCGGGATTGTTACGTCGTTTCTAGACCTGTTGTTGCGTATCTTCCGAGCACTTGAAGAAGAACACAACAGTAGAAGCGGATTGCCATACGCGCTTAAAGAGAGTGTAGAATCGCTCTACCAATTGCCGCTAGAGGCGGCAGAGCGTGCAGGGGCAGCGTTGCTCAAAGAGGTAATTGGCGAGCATACCCTACTTCTGCTGATGGAAAACCTGGATGAGCTATTTGCGGGTTTAGGTGACAAGGGGCAAAAGCAACTGCGCGCATTCCTGCAAGAGAATTCCTGCTGCACGATTTTGGCGACGTCACAAAGTTTGTTTAACAGTGTCAAGCTTCAAACTTCGCCGTTTTATGGATTCTTCCGCGTTCGCCACCTGAAAGACCTGACCCCTGAAGATGCGGCGCACCTATTGACGAATGTAGCCAAATTAGAGGGCAACCGCGAATTGGAATCGTTCATCCAAACGCCAAGGGGACGTGATCGCATCGAAGCTATTCATTACCTTGCCGGTGGGAACCACCGCATCTATATCATATTCTCCGAGTTCCTCACCCGCGAGTCCCTCGATCAACTGGTGGAACCTTTTATGCGGACGCTGGATGACCTGACGCCCTACTATCAGGCTCGGATGGCATGGCTTTCGCCCCAGCAGCGGAAGATTATCGAGTTCCTGTGCGATCGCCGTCACCCTGTCCCAGTCAAAGAGATTGCCCAACGCTGTTTCATCACCCATCAGACAGCATCTAGTCAACTCAAGGAGTTGCGGGAGAAGGGCTATGTTACTTACGAATCTATCGGGCGCGAGTCCTATTATGAACTCCGCGAGGTGTTGATGCGCTTTTGCCTCGAAGTGAAGAAGCAGCGGGGTGAGCCAATTCGGTTGTTTGTGGACTTTTTGCGGCTTTGGTATACGCGGACGGAGTTGCAACAGCGATTGGAGTTGTTGTCACCTAATGCCCCACTGGAGCGAGAATATGTGCTTCATGCGCTACAGGTAGATGAAGCAGGTGAATATCCGCTTGTGGCAGCGTATTTGAAGGACTTCAATGACTATCTTGAGAAAAATGATTTCGTCCATGCCCTACAAGTAGTAGAGAAAATGGTGGCAATTGACGTTCACCAATGGGACTGGATGGCACGAGGATACTGCCTAATTCAGCTTGAACGCCAAAACGAAGCATTAGAATCCTTCAACAAAGCGATTGAGTTAGACCCAGATGACGCGCTAACTTGGCATATGCGAAGCATAACACTGTTCGCTCTTGCTAACTACGACGAAGCATTAGAATCCCTCAACAAAGCGATTGAGTTAGACCCAGATGATGTGCAAGCTTGGCATATCAAAGGTGTGGTGCTAGTCGTACTCAAACACTATGATGAAGCATTAGAATCCTTCAACAAAGCGATTGCGTTGAACCCCAAAGACCTGCACCCTTGGCATATCAAAGGTTTGGTGCTAGTCACACTCGAACGCTATGACGAAGCATTAGAATCCTTCAACAAAGCGATGGAGTTTGACCCCAACGACGCTCAAGTTTGGAATATTCGAGGTACGGTGCTAGGCATATTCAATCGCTATGACGAAGCACTGGCATCCTGGGATAAGGCAATTGACCTTGACTCAAATAACGCGTCGGCTTGGTTCGGCCGAGGTATAGTGCTATCTCGCCTCAAACGCTATAAGGAAGCTTTGGTATCCTCCAATCAAGCGATTGAACTGGGTGAGCAACATTCATACATTTTCTTCAGCCGAGCTGAGTCTTTACTGGCGCTCAACCAGTGGGACGAAGGTAGCACAGCATTGGATAATGCACTTCACCGCTTTGCTCATGTGGATAAAACATACACAGTTAACACGGAGGCAATTGTCCGTAACCTGTTAGACAGCACACACAATGAGGCAATGTGGCGATCGCACATCAAAACCCTGGTAGAAATTTACAACAAACACCAAGTCGCCTTAGCATTAGGACTGGGACTTGTGCAGAGCATACCCGCTTTAATGTTGCCAATGGTTAGTGACGTGGCGGCACGGACATGGCTAGATGTGTGGCGAGAACTGGTTCGCGAATGTCCTGAGTTCCAAATCCCCCTCCGTCTTCTGAATGCTGTCGTCCGCTATCGTGAGACGAAAGGCGATCCGCGTGTGTTGCTAGAACTTCCCATCGAGGAACGCAATTTGTTACAACCCTTGCTAAAGATAAAGGAGCCATAACTTAGCCCAGATTCTTTAGATACTGAGCGATGCCGGGGAGCAGACTTCGTCAACATAGTCCAGAATGAAGATAGCAACCCTCCCTCCTATTTCCTCGGCGTTCTCTGCGTTCTCTGCGGTTAAAAATCGGCGTGTATTGGCGGTTGCAAACTCATTTGTTTGTGTTAAAAAAACATCAGTATCTCTTTCACGAACATCATGGGCAACACTTTTGGGCATCTCTTTCGCGTTACTACTTTTGGTGAGTCTCACGGCGGCGGTGTAGGCGTTGTCATTGATGGTTGCCCGCCGCGATTGGAAATTTCTGCCGAGGAAATTCAACTGGAATTGGACCGGCGACGTCCGGGTCAGAGCAAAATCACCACGCCTCGGAAGGAAGCGGACACCTGTGAAATTCTTTCGGGAGTGTTTGAGGGGAAAACTCTGGGAACGCCAATCGCCATCCTGGTTCGAAACAAAGATACCCGTCCTCAAGATTATGACGAGATGGCCCAGACGTATCGCCCCTCCCATGCGGATGCTACCTACGATGCGAAATATGGCATTCGCAACTGGCAGGGCGGGGGACGCTCATCGGCGCGAGAGACGATTGGACGAGTGGCGGCAGGTGCGATCGCCAAAAAGATCCTCAAACGAGTTGCCGATGTGGAAATCGTTGGTTATGTCAAACGGATTAAGGATTTAGAAGGCGTCGTTGACCCCAACACCGTGACGCTTGAGCAGGTTGAAAGTAATATTGTCCGCTGTCCTGACTCAGAATGCGCTGAGCGGATGATTGAACGAATTGAGCAGGTGGGCCGGCAAGGAGATTCCATCGGTGGTGTGGTAGAATGCCTTGCCCGGAATGTACCTAAAGGTTTGGGTTCCCCAGTTTTCGATAGGCTGGAAGCGGATATAGCCAAAGGTGTGATGTCTTTGCCTGCCACTAAAGGATTTGAAATTGGCTCCGGCTTTGCGGGGACGATGTTGACTGGAAGTGAGCATAATGATGAATTCTACACCGATGAGTTAGGTGAAATTCGCACTACAACCAATCGCTCTGGCGGGGTCCAAGGCGGTATCTCTAACGGTGAAAACATTATTTTGCGGGTGGCGTTCAAGCCGACTGCCACGATTCGTAAAGAGCAGCGTACAGTGAATCGCGCTCGTGAAGAGACGTTACTGGCAGCGAAAGGACGGCACGACCCTTGTGTGTTGCCCAGAGCAGTGCCGATGGTGGAAGCAATGATCGCTTTGGTACTTTGCGATCATTTGTTGCGGCATCAAGGTCAGTGCGGCGTGCTGGGCTAAGAGCGTAAAATTAGATATATGAGACGCTATGCTGCTGAAGTAAAAAAAGCCTGTGACTGCCTCTGTATTTTCTGTTGAACGCCTTTTATTTACCCCTGCTGCACCTGACACCAACGCCATCCCTGTCATCTTTGCCTTTCCCAACGAGTACAGTGTTGGCATCACCAGCTTGGGCTATCAGGTAGTGTGGGCAACTTTGGCAATGCGCTCTGATGTTCAGGTGAGCCGTCTGTTTACCGATACTTATGAACAGCTACCGCGTTCGCCTGAATTATTCGGCTTTTCCATGTCATGGGAACTGGATTACGTCAATATCCTAAACTTACTGGAATCTCTAGCAATTCCCATTCGGGCAGCTAGTCGTTCTGACATCCATCCTCTAGTGTTTGGTGGTGGACCAGTGCTGAGCGCTAACCCAGAACCCTTTGCTGACTTCTTTGACATCATTTTGCTGGGGGACGGAGAAGACCTGCTGGGGAATTTTATTGAAGCATACAAAGAAGTTCGCACCGCAGACCGGAAAATTCAGTTGAGGCGTTTAGCACAAGTACCAGGCGTTTATGTTCCCAGATTGTACGAGGTGACTTATCACGACCCAACTGGTTATATCAATTCAATTGAACCTGTAGCAACTGAAATACCCAGTTGGGTTGAGAAACAGACTTATCGGGGCAATACTCTATCTGCCTCATCTGTAGTGACACAGAAGGCAGTCTGGGAAAACATTTACATGGTGGAAGTGGCTCGCAGCTGCCCGGAGATGTGTCGCTTTTGTCTGGCAAGTTACCTGACTCTGCCGTTTCGTACAGCGAGTGTGGAAGGCTCGTTAATCCCAGCAATTGAGCGGGGTCTAGCGGTGACTGACCGCCTGGGTTTATTAGGAGCGTCTGTCACTCAGCATCCAGAGTTTGAAACGCTGCTGGATTACCTCAGTCAACCCCAGTACGACCACGTCCGCCTTAGTATCGCCTCAGTACGGACAAACACCGTGACGGTGAAATTGGCTCAGACTCTAGCTAAACGGGACACGCGATCGCTCACTATTGCCGTGGAAAGTGGCTCACAAAGGTTGCGGCAGATTATCAATAAAAAACTGAATCAGGATGAAATTATCCAGGCAGCGGTAAATGCCAAGGCGGGTGGATTAAGTGGTCTCAAGCTCTATGGAATGGTGGGGATTCCCGGCGAGGAACCAGATGATCTGGAACAAACCATAGCGATGATGCGATCGCTGAAGAAAGCTGCTCCTGGGTTGCGCCTAACTTTGGGATGCAGTACGTTTGTGCCGAAGGCGCACACGCCGTTTCAGTGGTTTGGGGTGAATTCCCAAGCAGAGAAGCGATTGCAATTGTTGCAGAAACATCTGTTGCCGAACGGCATTGACTTTCGACCCGAAAGCTACAATTGGTCAGTGATTCAGGCTTTGTTATCTAGGGGTGATCGCCGCCTATCTCAGCTGCTAGAACTAACGCGTCACTATGGCGATTCTCTGGGTAGCTACCGCCGTGCTTTCAAACATCTGAAAGGACAACTCCCTAGCCTAGATTTCTATGTCCACACCAACTGGTCAAGAGAACAAGTCTTGCCCTGGAACCACCTGCGGGGCCCACTCCCCCAGGCTACGTTGCTAAAGCATCTAGCGGCGGCTGAGGATCAATTCCGTCTCGTCCCGATACCTCTCGGTTAAAGGGGCAGAGGGGCAGAGGGGCAGAGGGGGGAGAAGAAGATGCTAATTTCCCCCCATCCTCCCCTCAATTAATTCCTTACAACAGAACGTAACTTGCTATTACCCGTTCGACTCAATTTCAAAACCAAAAGTCGGAGCTCTCCTAGAAAATCCTAGAATTACCCCGACTTTAGATTTTGGATTGAATCTAGTCTTTGAAATAGACTATGCGATCGCCGCCGTCCTTACGTCGTTATTTGCCAGCACATCTTGCAGTTCCTCGGCGTCTACTGTTTCCTTCTCAACCAGCATTTGAGCCAGTAGGTCTAGAACGTGACGGTTATTCACCAACACCTCTTTA
>JAABUQ010005396.1_pt1 | contig 20486 bp, 19 predicted proteins | sample 5560001 | NCBI WGS metagenome assembly JAABUQ01 (sample SAMN10711888, study PRJNA513371) | rock metagenome | isolation source: Antarctica rocks | place: Antarctica: Victoria Land, Finger Mt nord | collected 2015-12-18
CTCGTCCCGGTCGACCGCCGGCCCGAAGCCGGCCAGATCCGCGACTCCAACTCGGCGATGCTCGCCGCCCTGGCCGAAGCCTGGGGGGTGAGGTCGATCGAAGAGCAGCCGATCGCCCCCGACGAGCCGCGGGCCCTCCGCTCGGCCCTCGGCTCCGGCCTCGGGGCCGACGTGCTCCTGATCAGCGGGGGCGTCTCGGCCGGCCTGAAGGACCTCGTCCCCTCGACCCTGGTCGACCTCGGGGTCGAGCCGGTCTTCCACAAGGTCCGGGTCAAGCCCGGCAAGCCGCTCTGGTTCGGCGCCGGGCCCGACCGCGAGGGTCGACCGGGCGCCCTGGTCTTCGGCCTGCCGGGCAACCCGGCGAGCGGCCTGGTCGGCTTCCTCCTCTTCGTCAGGCCCGCCCTCGAGGCCCTGGCCGGCCGGGCGGACCCGCGACCTCGGCCGACCCGCGCCGCGCTCGCCCGGCCGTTCCGGCACCGGGGGGATCGACCCACCTATCACCCTTCGAGGATTGAAGCGGGGCAAGTGGAACCGCTCGAATGGGCCGGCTCGGCCGACCTCCGGACGGTGGCGATGGCCGACGGCTTCGCCGTCTTTCCCGCCGGCGACCGCGACCACCAGCGGGGCGACTTTGTCGAGTTTCTGCCCCTCGACTGAGCTCGATCGGGGCCATTTCTCCGCTTGATCCGGCTGGAAGAAACGCGAGGAATCCGTATAGTTCAGTCTCGGAAGGATTTCGGACCGATCCGGCCGGGCGCGACCGCCCGGCCCCTAGCGAGGCTGGACCATGACGACCGAGGCCCCGACGGCGCAGGCGAGGGAATCCGGTCGGCCGAGCCGGCCGGGGTCGCAGGTCTTGCCCCACCCGTTCGTCCTCTCGGTCTTCTCGGGCGTGCTGCTCTGGCTCACGTTCCCGCCGGCCGAATGGGCCTGGGCGGCCTGGCTGGCGCTGGTCCCCTTGTTCCTCTTGATCAAGAGCCGGCGGTCGCCGCTGGCGATCTACTTCGGGGCGTGGGCCGGGGGCTATGCCTTCTGGGTCCTGGCGGTGCACTGGATCTGGTGGACCGACGAGTCGGCCTGGCTCGGCTGGCTGGTGATGGCCTTGGTCCTGTCGCTCTGGTGGCCGGCGTTCGTCTTCCTCGCCCGCTTCGCCGACCGCGGGCTCCGCCTGCCGGCGATCCTGACCGCGCCGATCTTCTGGGTGATGCTCGAATACCTCCGGGCCTACATTTTGACGGGGTTCCCCTGGTACTACCTGGCCCATAGCCAGTACCGCCTGATCTATCTGACCCAGGTGGCCGACTTCGCCGGCTCCCTCGGCGTCAGCTTCCTGATCGCGGGGGTCAACGCTTACCTCGCCGAACTCCTGACGACCCCCCTGTTCCGAGCCGGCGCGACCGGCTCGTGGTGGCGGCGGCTGACGCTCGCGCAGCGGGCCAAGCTGGCCTCGGTGGTCGTGGCCCTGGCGGGCGCGCTCGGATACGGCGGCTTCCGGGTCAACACGGCCCGATTCCGCGAGGGGCCCCGGATCGCCTTGCTCCAGTCGGGCGAGGTCCAGCAATACGACTCCGATAAGCGGAAGTCCCCCGCCGCGCTCCAGGCCGAATATGAACGCTTAGTCGCCCAGGCGAGCCGGCTCGTCCCCAAGCCCGAGCTGATCGTCTGGCCCGAAACCTCGAACCCCTACGGTTATTGGACCATCGACCCCAAGCTCGCCAAAGGGCGGCTCGACGCCCTGGTCAAGGAGCTCGACCCGGAGAACATCGCCGCCGACTTCCTCCTCCGCCGCGACAAGGTCGACGCCTACTTCGCCGCGTGGATGAAGGAGCTGCGGATCCCGATGATGGTCGGCACCACGACCCACGACTTCCGCGACTCGGGCTACACCCGGTACAACTCGGCGGTCCTCTTCGGCTTCGAAGGGGGGGCCAAGGTCCAGAGTTACCACAAGTTCCACCTCGTCCCGTTCGGTGAATACGTCCCGCTCCTGGACACCTTCCCCTGGCTGATCCGCCTGACCCCCTACCGGGGGACCCGGCTCCACTTCCTCGACCGCGGGGCCGACCCCGCCTGGTTCGAGCTCGGGCCGTACCGGATGGCCTCGGCCATCTGCTTCGAGGACACCGTGCCCCAGGTCGTCCGCCGCCTCTTCGCCGACGTCCCCGACGCTCGCCAGCCCGACGTGCTCGTCAACCTGTCCAACGACGGCTGGTTCCACGAGACCTCCGAGCACGAGATGCACCTGGCCGTGAGCACCTTCCGGTCGATCGAGAATCGGGCCCCCCTGGTCCGGGCGGTCAATACGGGAGTCTCGGCCATCGTCGACGGCAACGGTCGGATCCTTCAGTCGATGGCCAAGGACAAGGTCGGCGTGCTCTCCGGGGTCGTCCCGCTCGACGACCGGACTTCGTTCTACACCCGCTGGGGCGACTGGCTCGGCCTGTCCTGCCTGGCCTCCGCGATCGGCCTGCTCGTCCTGGGGACCTTCTCGCCTCGCCGCCGGCCAAATCCCGCCGCCTTCTGAGAGTTGCTCGCACTCCTTCGTCCCGTGCGTTTCCCAGATTCACCAATCACCCCTTCTTGTGCGGTGGCCGGTCGTGGTGTAAGTTTACCGCAAGTCAGGCAGAAGGCGTGAGGTCCGGCCTAGCGGCCCTGGTTCCGCCAGGGCTTCGAGGTTGGACCGACTTGCCCGGCCGCCGCGTCCGACGGTATCCTTGACCGGATCGTCACGGCGCGGCGTTCGCCGCCAAAGTCGCACCAGGCCATTTCTCCAGGAACCGAACGGCCCGAGCAGGTCCCCTCGTCCCCCGTGACGTCGTCGGGGCCTTGCGTCCACGGACCGTCTTACTCTGATTGGTGGGATGGGACCATGACGTTCGTCGGCAAGATTCTCGTGATCCTCATCATGGCCTTCTCGCTCGTCTTCCTCGGCGTCTCCACCGTGGTCTTCACGACCGCGACCAACTGGAAGGACCGGGCCGAGAAGCAGAAGACCGAGATCGGCAAGATCCAGGGCAACCTCAGGGACGCGGACGCCAAGGTCAAGGACGCCACGACCAAGCTCGATACCGCCAAGGCCGAGCACGACACGCTGACCAAGGGGCGCGAAAATCGGATCGCCGACCTCACCAAGCAGGTCGCCGACGCCAACAACGAGATGACCCAAGCCCGTTCCCAGCTCGAGCGGGCCCAGAAGAACGCCGAGGTCGCCCTCGCCGAAGCCACCGCCCGCAAGGGCGAGATCGATATCTTGAACGAAACCCTCGCCAAGGCCCAGGCCCAGGCGAATCAGTTCAATGGCCAGAACCTCGAACTGACCGACCGGATCCGGATCGTCGAGCGCGAGAAGACCACCGCCGAGCAGAACGCCAAGGAGCTGCGGAACGTCGTGGCTCGGTTCATGGCTTATATGCGCGACAATAAGATCCCGATGGAGAAGCTCGCCAATCTCGACCCCAAGTCGGTCCCGCCGGAGGTCGAAGGCCGCGTCACCCAGATCGACGCGACCAACCGATCGATGGAGATCTCCATCGGCTCGGACGACGGGATCGCGGTCGGCCAGAAGCTCAACGTCCTCCGCACCGAGCCCAAGCCCGAATTTCTCGGTCAGGTGAAAATCGTCGCCGTCTATCCCGACAAGGCCGTCGCCGACGTCATCGGCCGGAAGGTTCAAGGCAAGAAGATTCAGGAGGGTGACCATGTCGCGTCCTCGTTCAACGCCCGCTAAGAAGGCGGCCCCGGCCCGGGGCGGGGCCCGATCCTCCGCCCGCCCGGGGGTCTTCGTCACCACGCCCAAGAGCGACGTCTTCGTCGCCCTCCTGGGCGTGGCCCTCGGCTCGATGATCCTGGCGACCCTCCTCCTCGTCTTGCTGCTCGGCCGGTACGACTTCAAGGTCGCCGCCTAAGCCCGACCGGCGAATACTGTAAAAATTTCCAGTATACGCTTGCACAGGGCCGTCAGCTTCGGTATCCTCGAACCATCCGCTCGAACGGGTCGTGACGACCGGGTTCGGGCGGATGGCGTCGTTTCCCGAGTCGTGGGGATCGTCGCCTTGGGGCTTCGACACCGTGGGTTTGACGATCGGAGTGCGATCATGACTCAGTTTCCCGACCTGTTCGCCGCCTTGGCCGCTCCGTTCGAGAACCAGGAAGTTCGGGTCCGTTCCCAGGCGGGTCGGCAACTCCACTACATCACCGCCCGGACCGCGATGAACCGGCTCGACGCCGTGCTCGGGCCCGAGAACTGGTGGGACGAGTACAGCCCCGGCGAGAGCTCGGTCCTCTGCCGACTGACCGTCCGCCTCCCCGACGGCTCGATCCTCACCAAGGCCGACGCCGGCGGCTACGCCGGGATGCCCGACTCGGGCGACGACGACAAGTCCGGCTTCTCCGACTCGTTCAAGCGGGCCGCCGTCAAGTTCGGCGTGGGCCGCTACCTGTATCGCGACGGAGTGCCCGACTTCTCCCGAGACCCGGCCGCCCCCGCCCAGGCGATCGTCCGGGCCGAGGCCGCTGCCCAGGTCACATCCGATCCGGCCGCTCCGGCCGAGCCGATGCCTTCGCATCGGTCCAACTCGGGCGGCCACGCGCCGCGCTCCGGCCGGGCCCTCTTCGCCTGGACCAGGGACCAGGAGCAGAAGCACGAAGTCGGGCTCCTGAAGTACCTCAACGGCTGGGCCAAGCTCCAGGACTATCCCGGTCGGATGGTGGACTGGGACGCCGAGCAGGTCGGCTTCGCTTACACCGAGGCGTGCCGGAAGCTCCAATCGATCTCCACCAGCCAGCGCGAGATCCACGAGGAAGCCCTGGCGAACTGACGTTCCCGGCCGTCCTCGTCGGTCCACCCGAGCCCATCCCCGCCGTCGCGGGGGTCGGGCTTTTTTTCTTGGGCCGAAGTCGATCTCGCACAGGGTCGTTCCATGAACCCTGGAGACGCGAAGATACCCCCCACCCCAACCCTCCCCCGCAAGGGGGGAGGGGGCCAGAAGAGTGAGGAAAGAGGTTCATCCAGCTCCCTCCCCCCCCGCGGGGGAGGGATGGGGTGGAGGGGCGATGGTCGAAGGACCAACTTCGGAATCACGCCGCGATTTTGCCCGGCGGTCGTGCGTCGATCGCCCCGAGATGGTATTTTCGACGACGCGCGGGATCCACCGGGGGGCAAGGCCCACCGATCGGCCCGTTGGCCCGAAGGATCGCGAGATGCCCGAACTCCGCAAGGATCCGATCGTCGGCCGCTGGGTCATCATCGCGATCGAGCGGGCCAAACGGCCGCACGACTTCAAGCCCCAGGAGCAATCCCTCGTCGAAGGCGGGGCCTGCCCGTTCTGCGAGGGGAACGAGGCCCTCACGCCCCCCGAGATCGTCGCCTACCGCGACCGGGGGTCCAAGCCCAACGGCCCGGGGTGGCGGGTCCGGGTGGTCTCCAACAAGTTCCCCGCCCTCAAGATCGAGGGGAGCCTGAACAAGCGCGGCGAGGGGATCTACGACATGATGGCGGGCATCGGCGCCCACGAGGTGATCGTCGAGAGCCCCAAGCACCACCTCAGCCTCGCGGCGCTCACCGAGGAGAACATCCGCGAGATCCTCTGGGTCTACCGCGACCGCCTGGTCGACCTCAAGAAGGATAACCGGCTGGTCCACGGCCTGATCTTCAAGAACGTCGGCCCCGCCGCCGGCGCCAGCCTCGAACACACCCACAGCCAGCTCATCGTCACCCCCACGGTGCCGATCTCGGTCGGCGAGGAGATGGTCGGCGCCCTGGAGTTCTACAACTACCGGGGGCGCTGCATCTATTGCGACATGATCCAGCAGGAGCTGGCGACCGAGTCCCGGATCGTCCTGGACACCCCGCACTTCACCGCGTTCTGCCCCTATGCCAGCCGGTTCCCCTTCGAGACCTGGATCCTCCCCAAGTCGCACTCCAGCCACTACGAGAACATCCCCAAGCCGGGCGTGGACGACCTCGGCGGGATGCTCCGCGACGTGCTCCAAAAGCTGGAGAACGCCTTGCAAACGCCCCCTTATAACTACATCATCCACACCGCTTCGTTCGACCACCAAGAGCTGCCGCATTACCACTGGCACATCGAGATCATCCCCCGGCTGACCAAGGTCGCCGGCTTCGAGTGGGGCTCGGGCTTCTACATCAACCCGGTCCCGCCCGAAGACGCCGCCCGGTTCCTTCGCGAAGCTTGAAACCCCCGCGACCCTCCCCGCCAGATCCCTTCGGCCGCCCCTCGAGGAATTGCCCCATGTCCGGCGTTCGCCTGATCCTGGCGCTCCACGACCACCAGCCGGTCGGCAATTTCGACGGGGTCTTCGAGTCGGCCTACCGCGACAGTTATTCACCGTTCCTGGAGGTGATGGAGGACTACCCCGCCATCCCGTTCGTCCTCCACACCTCGGGCCCGCTCCTGGAGTGGCTGGTCGAGCGGAAGCCGGAGTACGTCGCCAGGGCCCGGCGGATGGTCGAGGCCGGCCGGGTCGAGATCCTCGGCGGCGGGTTCTACGAGCCGATCCTGACGATGATCCCGCACCGCGATCGGGTCGGCCAGATCCGCGGCTTCGCCGACTTCATCGAGGAAACCTTCGGCGCCCGCCCCCGAGGGGCCTGGCTCGCCGAACGGGTCTGGGAGCAGCAACTCGTCACCGGCCTGGTCGAAGGGGGCGTCGAGTACACCGTCCTGGACGACTCCGTCTTCGAGCGGGCCGGGCTCGACGATCGCGACCTCCGGGGCTACTACCTGACGGAAGAGGATGGCCGGCTCCTCAAGGTCTTCCCGATCTCCGAGAAGCTCCGCTACCTGATCCCGTTCCGCGAGCCCCACGCGATCTACGAGCACCTCAAGCGGGTCGCGGCCGAGACGCCCGACGCGGTCCTCGTCTTCGCCGACGATGGCGAGAAGTTCGGGTCCTGGCCCAAGACCTATGATCACGTCTACCGAGACGGCTGGCTCCGCCGGTTTTGCGACATGATCGCCGCCAACCGCGATTGGCTCCGCCCGACCACCTTCGCGGAGGCCATCGAATCGAGCCTGCCCAAAGGCAAGGTCTACCTCCCCGACTCGTCCTACCGCGAGATGACCGAGTGGGTCCTGCCCGCGGCCCGGCTGGTCGACTATCAGGACGCGACCAGACACGCCGCCGACGTCCCGCCCGTCGAGCGGCTCAAGCCTTACGTCCGAGCGGGCGGCTTCTGGCGGAACTTCAAGGCGAAGTACGTCGAGACCGACGAGATGTACGCCCGGATGCTCGAAGTCTCCAATCGCCTCGACCGCCTGGCCCGTGGGACCGAGGCCGACCCCGATTACCTCGAATCGGCCCGGCGGGACCTTTACCGGGCCCAGTGCAACTGCCCCTACTGGCATGGGGCGTTCGGCGGGCTCTATCTCCCCCACCTCCGCAACGCGATCTACCACCACCTGATCGCCGCTCACAACGCGCTCGATGAGGCTGAAGGGATCGCCGGCCCGAGGGTCGCCCTGGACGTCGCCGACTTCAACCTGGACGCCCGCCAGGAAGTCCGGCTCGAGAACGATCGCCTGATCGCCTACGTCCGCCCCGCGCTCGGCGGCCACGTCTATGAGCTGGACGTCCGCCACGCCTCGATCAACGTCCTCGCCACGCTCGACCGCCGGCCCGAGGCCTACCACGGCACCATCGCCGCCGCCGCCGCGGGCCGGGTCGATCCCGAGACCGGCCCCCCTTCGATCATGGACCACGTCATCCTCAAGCAGGAAGGGCTCGACCGCCGCCTCGTCTACGATCGCCACCCCCGCAAATCCCTGGTCGACCACATCTTCCCAGGGGACCTCACCCTGGACGACCTCGTCGCCTGCCGCGACGTCCAGCGCGGCGACTTCGCGACCGGGACTTACCTCTCGAAGATCCAGCGAGGACCGTCCGAGGTGACGCTGGCCATGCATCGGCCCGGCCTCGCGGATGGCCATCCGATCCAGGTCCGCAAGACGATCACGATGACCTCGGGCTCGGACGCCTTGGACGTGGCTTACGTTTTGGAGGAGCTTCCCGAGGGCGTCCCGATCCATTTCGCCATCGAGTTCAACCTCGCCGCGATGGCCGGCCACGCCCACGACCGGTATTACTCCGACCCGACCGGCCTCCGCCTGGGGATGCTCGACGCCCGGCTCGACCTCAAGGGGGCCGACGGGTTGACCCTGACGGACGAGTGGCTCGACCTCGGGATCGGCCTCCGCTGGTCCGAGCCCGCCGGCCTCTGGTGCTTCCCGATCGAGACGGTCAGCCAGAGCGAAGGGGGGTTCGAAGGGGTCTACCAGTCCTCGGCCATCTACCCCCACTGGCTCATCGTGGCCGACGAGTCGAGGCGGTGGGCGGTCCGGATCCGCTGGTCGTTGGGCCGGGCCAGGTCGAAGACCGAGGCGGCCGAAGGGGACCTCGAAGGCCGCGCGTGGTCGATGATCGACGGATGAAACCGCGAATCCCCCGCTTCTGGCCCTTTCGACCGCGCAAGCCGAGCCCGGACGACCCGCCCAAGGTGGATGCGGCGGCGATCGTCCGCAAGGCGAGGCGGCTCCGCTTCCGGGTCCGCCGGGGGGCGGTGGCCGACCTGGCGGGGGCCTACATCGGGGCCCGACCCGGATCGGGCCTGGCGTTCGCGGAGCTGCGCCCTTACGAGCCGGGGGACGACGTCCGCCACATGGATTGGAACGTCACGGCACGGCAAGGTCGGCCGTACGTCCGCAAGTTCGCCGAGGAGCGGGCCCTGACGGTCTGGCTGATCGTCGACATCTCGGCCAGCCTCCGGTTCGGGCCCGACGGCCGGACCAAGGCCGACCGGGCGGTCCAGGGGGCGGCCCTGCTGGCCACCGCCGCGATCCAGGCCGGCGACCGCACGGGCCTGGCCCTGGTCAGCGATCGGATCGAGGCCGAGCTGGCCCCATCGGGCGGTTCGAGGCACCTGGCCCGGCTGGTCCGGGCCCTGGTGGCCACCCCTTCGAGGTCGAGGCGGACCGCCCTGGCGGCCGGGCTCCGGGGGCTGGCCCGGTCCCGGAGGCGGGCCCTGGTCGTGGTCCTGAGCGACTTCCTGAGCGTCGAGCCGGCGCGGGCGTGGAAGCCGGTCGCCCGCCGCCACGACGTCGTGGCCGTCCGCCTGATCGAGCCCCGAGAGCTGGCCGTGCCCCCGGCCGGCCTGGTCGACCTGGTCGACGCCGAGCTCGGCACCAGGCGGACGGTCGACCTCGGCTCGCGCCGGGTCCGCGAGGCGTATGCCCTGGCCGCGGAAGGCCGGACCCGCGACTTCCGCCGCTGGTGCGCGGCCTCGGGCGTGGCCGGGCTCGACGTCTCGACCGAGGACGACCCGATCGTCCCCCTGATTCGCTTCTTCGCCGGCCGGGCCCGGCGCAGGAGCGGCCCTTGATCCCCCAAGAGACCCCCCCCGCCCCGGCCGGGAACCTCACCCCGCCTCGCCCCAACCTCGGCCCCGAGCCCTGGTCCGAGCCGGGGGCGTGGCGCGTCGGCGGCTGGGCCCTCGCGCTGCTGGCTTTGCCGATCGGCCTGGCCTGGTGGCGCTGGCGGCGAAGCGAGCGGGGCCGAACCGGGGGCGAGTCGCCCCCCTCCGACCCGGCCGACCCGGCCGGCCTGTCCCCTCGGGTCCGCTGGGTCGCGGCATCGGAGGCGGTCCGGCTCGCCTTGATCGCCGCCTACGGGCCGGCCTGGGCATCGAAGACGACCGAGGAGATCGCGAGCGACCCGGCGCTCGCCGACCGCCTGGGCCCGGACCGCTCCGAAGGGCTGGTCCGGTTCCTCCGGCTGGCCGATCGGGCCAAGTTCGCCGCGAGCGAGCCGACCGTCGAGGACGAGTGGCTCGCCTGGGGGACCACGTTCGTCGCCGGCCTCCGCTCGGCCCGCCCCGGGCCGACCTCGAGCAAGACCGGCAGGTGATCCGAGCCGATATCGGGCCCCAGCCTTCGCCCGACGACCGCGAGGTCGTCCGAGACCAAGGCGTGATCGATGCCGATCCGATAATACGACCACGTCGGCCAGCTCGGCTGGCGGCCGTGGCCGAGGCGGCTATCCCGCAGGCCGGAGTCGCGGAGGAACCGGCCGAAGAAGGGGGAGCCGTCGGTGCAGTTGAGGTCGCCCGCGACGATCGTCGGGCCGCCTTCGCGATCGATCCGCTTGGCCAGGCGGGCGAATTCTTCCCCTTGGGGGAGTCCCTCGGGCCGCTCGAACGGCGAAACGTTGTGGACCAGCCAGAACCGGAGCGGCCGGCCGGCGAACTCCAGCGTCGCGCGGACGGCGGGGTTGCCCCCGGGGGCGAGGGCCTGGGCCGGCTCGACCTCCGTCGGACGTATCTTCGACCAGAAGGCCAGCCCCTGGGCGTCGGCGGGGAACTCGTATCGATATGGATATTCCGATCGGATCGCGTCGAGGTCGGCCAGCCAGGCGGAAGAAACCTCGATCAGGCCGACGACGTCGGGGCGCTCCCGACGGATCAGCCGGATCAAAGGATCCCGCTCCTCGTTCTGGGTCAGGACGTTGGCGACCAGGATCCGGAGCCGGGCGGTCGATCGCGGGTCGGCCGGGACCGGGTCGGGCCACTCGTGACGGGCGGCCTGCCAGCCCTGGATCGAGCCGAGCAAGGCCAGGGCGACCGCGACCTTGCGGCGGACCCGGATCATCGCCAGGGCGGCGAGCAGCGTGGCCAGGAGCGCGGGCTCGCGGAAGTGGGTGAGCAGGTCGAACCGCCAGTCGAGCGGCGCGGCGAGCGTGGCCAGCGGGCGGATCAGGGCCAGGCCGGCCAAAGCCCAGGCCAGGCCCGACCGGAGCGTGGGCCCCTTCGCCGTCGGCGGGATCGAACGGGTCCGCATGCGTCGCCCTACTTCTTCGCCGCTGAAGGGGCGGGCGTCGTGGCCGACCAGCGGACGCCGATGGATTCGGTCCGGTCGAGCCCGGTCCTGAGCCGGATCCGCCAGAGGAACGGCCCCTGGTCGTCGCCCGGGACGTCGGGGGCGCTGGCGATCGAGACGGTGCGCGACTCGCCCGGCCGGAGCGCGGCGAAGTCCTGGCCGACGATCGAAAGCTCGCTCTCGACGGCCAGGGGGAACGGGTAAATCTTGGACCCCGACGCCGTCTCGACGTAGCTGTCCACGACCCCGCCGCGCTCGCGGACGAACGCCTGGTCGACCGGCGCGAAGGCCAGGTCCTTCGAGGTGTTCTGGAGCCGGAGCCGGACCACGAACGCATCCTTGCCGCCGACGCTCGGGTCCGACCGGCCGGCCAGGTCGAACCGCCGGAGGAACACGTCCTGCCTCCTGATGTCGACCGGCCGGACTTCCAGCGAACCCAGCTTCAAGACCTGCCCGGCTACCGCGATCCGGTCCGCCGGGAGCGGTTTCGGCGGCTCGATCGACCTCGACAGCGCGGACTGCAACCCCGGGTGCGCCCGGCGATCGAGGGCGGGAGGCGGCTCGACCGGCCGGCCTTCACGCCCCCGCTGGGTGAGCAGGAGCCAGGCGATCGCGAGCGTCGTGGCGCTGGCGTAGCTGGCCAGGAGGACGGTGGACCAGGCCTTGCCCGGGGCCGGTTCCTCCTCGGAAAGCTCGTCCCCTTCGACTTCGGCGGCCGGTTTCGCCTTCCGGGCGGCGAGAGTGGGGCCAGCGAGGTCGATCGCGGGGAAGAGGTCCCGGCTTTTCGGCGACGGCGGGCCATCGGGCTTGGGGATGAACTCCCCGAGGATCGGGTCGGGGGAGATCGCGACGGCTCGGGTGGCGACCGGCGGGAAGCGGAAGGCGTCGTCGTTGCTGCCCGAGGCGAGCAGCGGGACGGCCGGGACGTCTTCCTCGGGGAAGTCGGGCCCGTCGGCGGAGGCGGTCTCGCCCCGGCCGATCGCGGAGGTCGGCGGCAAGCTCGCGCCGCAGCGCGGGCAGATGATCATCTGGGACATGCGACGTCTCCCGGCAGGGCCGGATCGATCGGCGGTCGGGGGGCTCGGAGCACGACTCCCGAACCCTCGCGGACGACGCGCGGCGGCCGGGCTCGATCGTACCAACCTCGGGCCTCCAGGGCGACCTCCGCCGGGCCTGCTTGCTCCTGATACGGCCACTCCGCCAGGATCGGGACGGGGCCGAGCCGGCGCGACAATTCCTCGGCGTTGGTCGCCTCGGCCAGCGGGTCGGTCGTCGGCTCGGACCCGTTGAGGACCACGCCGGCGACCCGGACCCCCCGGCCGAGCGCGGCCTCGACCGTCAAGAGCGTGTGGTTCAGCGTCCCCAAGCCGCGACGGGCGACGACCAGGAGCGGGTAGTCGAGCCAGGTCGCCAGGTCGGCCACCGTCCACCCTTCGGCGATCGGGCAGAGCAGGCCGCCCACCCCCTCGACGATCAGGGCGTCGGCCCGGGCTTGCCAATAGGCCATCGCCTCGGCGACGGCGCTTTGGACCGCGGCCGGCCCGAGCGGCCGGCCCAGCCTCCGGGCCGCGACGGCGGGGGCGAGGGGTTCCTCGAAGATCAGGGGGGCCACCCGCCGATGCGGGACTCCGAGGCCGATCGCCCCGATCAAGGCGTCGGCGTCGGGCGAGCCGAGGTCCCCATCGCGCCGGACCCCGCCGGTGCTGATCGGCTTGAGCACGCCGACCCGGCGCCCGTCGGCGGTCCAGGTCCGGGCTAGGGTCGAGGCGACCCGGGTCTTGCCGACCCCGGTATCGGTGCCCACCACGAAGAGGCCGGGAAGGGTCATATCCGAGGACATCCGTCCGACATGGCTTCGTTCTCCGGGAATGGTTGGTCGCCCGCGTGACGGTCGCTCGCCGTGCGGCTCGCTCCGCCAGCGGGCTGGCGGAGCGGCCTCGGTCGAGACCCGGACGTGCGACGAGGGGGAGCGTGGAACCCGGTCAGGCGATGTCCTCCCAGCGCCGGGCGTCCACCCCGGGGAAGCGTTCGAGGTGCTTGACGTTGCCGGTCGCCACGGTGGCGGTGTTGCCCTCCCCGACGGCGGACACCACCTGGGCCGCCAGGATCGCGTCGCCGTCGAGGGCATCGTCCGAGGCGGTTGGCTTCCCGGCCTGCCTGACGATCGCCCAGAAATCGGCCGCCCTGAGCATCGAGTCGCGGTCGAGCGGCAAGAGGAAAAACCGCTCCACCAACCGCTCGAGCCGGTCGAGCCCGGCGGTGGCGCCCGAGCGGATCAACTCGCGCCGGACCTCGTAATCGACGATCTCCGGGACGACGATTCGGGCGCCGGCCTTTTCGAGCGAAGCGAGCCAATCCCGGCAGGCTTCGGCGCCCGCCATCTTCGGGGGCTTGCAGGCCAGCCAGAGCGGTGTACTGTCGAGGAAGACGGAGCGGACCACTCAGGACGCCCCCCCGAAAGTGCCTTCCATCCGCCGCCACACCTCGTCGGTGTCGGTCTCGTCGGTGATCCGGGCGACCGCTTTGAGCGCCCGGATCGATGCTTCCCGGCGGGCCTCGTCCTCCTGACGATCCACGACCAGTCGCCCGCCCGGGTCGGTCCGGGCCGGGCCGAAGGTGGGGATGGGCCCCTGTTCATCTTCCAAGCCATCCCAGGCAGGCCAGCGTTCGCGGTCGCCTTCGGCTTCGATCTCGTCGAGTTGATCGCCGTCGATCTGGTATCGCGCCAGGATCTCCTCCCTCTTCCCTGCTTTCGCCCCTTCATGGCTCGCGGCCCTCTCGTCGAGATACCCGCGGAGTTCTCCAGGCTCGGTCGGCATGGCGCCCAGGGGGTACCTGGATTCCGCCTCGGCCTTGGCCTCATCCCCGGCGATGCCGAGGGCGATATAGACCTGGCGTCGAGCCAGCAGGTCCGGGCCACCGACGACGTCGGCCGAGGATTCGGCCTCGGTCTGGGGGATGCGCACCGATTCGACGGAGACGTACCCCTGCCGTCCCTCCCGTTTCCCCGTGAGGATGACGATCCGCAATGCATCGCCGTCCCGCGCGACGACCCGGGCCCTCGACCCGATGGATGCCCCGAAATAGTCCCGGCCATTGACCGACCCGGGCGGGCGGTTGTTGCCCCGATCCCGGTACGCTTGGAGCGTCGAAGCGTCGGCCGCGACCAGGGGAGCGGTCAGCTCGACCTCGACGCCGGGCCCGATCGCCCATGCGTCGGCCGGTTTCGGGCCTGGATCTGGGGTGGAGGAGGTGAGTTCGGTCGCCATGAGCGGGCGCCTCCGGTGTCAAGGGGTCAAGCGATCCGTCATGTCGAGCACGTCGTCGATACTCCGAGCGACCACACCGACCATCCATTCGATCTCTTCGGGAGTGATCGCCAGGGGTGGCATGAGCACGATCACGTCGCCGAGGGGGCGGATCAGGAGCCCTTCGGCCCGGGCCCGCCGGCAGACCTGCGCGCCGACCTGGCGGTCCCAGCCGAATTCGGCCTTGGTCGCCTTGTCGCCCACGAGCTCGATCCCGGCGAGGAGGCCGACCTGGCGGACGTCGCCGACGTGGGGGTGGTCGGCGAGGGGGGCGAGGGCGGACTTGAGCCGGGCGACCTTCGGGGGCAGGTGGTCGATGGTCCGCTCGTCTTCGAAGATCTGCAAGCTGGCCAGGGCGACGGCGCAGCCCAACGGGTTCCCGGCGTAGGTGTGGCCGTGGTAGAAGGTCTTCCCCTCGGCGGCGGTGGCCCGGAAGGCGGAGTAGATCGCCTCGGTGGTCAGGGTGGCGGCCAGGGGCATGTAGCCCCCGGTCAAGCCTTTGGCCAGGCAGAGGAAGTCGGGGGCGACGCCCTCGAGGTCGCAGGCGAACAGCGAGCCGGTCCGGCCGAAGCCGACGGCGACCTCGTCGGCGATCAGGAGCGTGTCGTGGGCCTTGGTCAGCTCGCGGAGGCCGGCGAGATACCCTTCGGGCTGGACCACCATCCCGGCCGCCCCCTGGACGATCGGCTCGACCACGACCGCCGCGACCTCGCCGGGGTGGGCCTCGAGGATCCGGCCCACTTCGGCCAGGCAGGCCATCGCGCAACTTGGCCGCTCCAGCCCGAGCGGGCAGCGGTAGCAATACGGCTGGGGCGAGCGGAGGACCGGGAAGAGGAGGGCTTGGAACATCTCGTGGAACCGCGAGAGGCCGCCGAGGCTGGCGTCGCCCAAGGTGTCGCCGTGGTAGGCCCCGCCGAGGGCGAGGTAGCGGGTCCGACGGGGCTCGGGATCGGCCTTCTGCCTCCAGTATTGGAAGGCCATCTTCAGCGCCACCTCGACCGCCGTGGCCCCGTCGTCGGAGAAGAAGACGCGGGTGAGCCCCTCGGGCGTCAGCTCGACGAGCCGCCGGGCCAACTCGACGGCCGAGGGGTGGGTCACGCCCAGGAGCGTCGAGTGGGCCATCCGGTCGATCTGGACTTTGAGGGCGGCGTCGAGCGTGGGGTGGCGGTGGCCGTGGACGTTGCACCAGAGCGAGCTGACGCCGTCGAGGTACCGGCGCCCCTGGAGGTCATGGAGGTAGACCCCTTCGGCCCGCTCGATGACCAGGGGGTCGGCGTCCTCCCAGTCGGCGAGGGCCGTGAAGGGATGCCAGAGGTGGGCGTGGTCCCAGGCTTTGAGCTGGGCTTGGCGATCGATCGCGGTCATGTCCCGGTCGCCTCCATCCTGCGGAGCCGGACCGCCGTCCCCGGGCGGGCGCCGAGCCGCCGGGCGGCGTCGCCGTTGACGACCGCGATCTCGACCCGGTCGGAGCTGCCGATCAGGGCGACGAGGTGGCCGGGGGCCGCCTCGGCGTAGGTCCGGACCAGGCCGTCGATCGAGTGGCCGAGGATCTCGACCGACCACCGCCCGGGGGGCAGGTGGCCCATCCGGTCGCGGGCGATGTTGGTGATCAGGTTGCCGAACGAGTCGAGGAAGACGACCTCGCCGGTCAAGCCCGAGCCGTCCTCGGCCGGTTCGAGGGCCGAGGGGAGGACCAGCGAATGGAGCTCGGGGCCGAGCTCGGCCGGATCGCCGCCGTTGAGCAGGTGGGCGGCGGCCGGGGCCAGGATGTCCCGCCCGTGGAAGGTGGGCGACACGCTCGGCCGCATCAGCGCGGGGTTGCGGACCTCCCAGACGCCCGCGAGGTCGCGACCGCGGAGCACCTCGCCGACCAACCCATTGTCCGGGACGACGAACCACTGGTCGGCGACCCGCGCCGCCACCAGGCGGCGGTCGGTGCCGACCCCGGGATCGATCACGGCCAGGTGGACCGTGCCGGCCGGGAAGTAGGGGACGATCCCGGCGAGCACGAAGGCCCCTTCGAGGATATTCTGCGGGCTCACGGCGTGGCTCACGTCGACGATCTGGGTGCCGGGGGCCAGGCCGAGCACGACCCCCTTGATCGCGGCCACGTAGGGCCCTTCGGCGCCGAAGTCGGTGGTCAAGGTCAGGATGCCCGGGGTCAAGGTCGGCCTCGATTCTGGACTCAAGGCTCCGTCGGACCGGCGCCCTTGCGGAAGGTCGCGGTGATCTTCGAGGAGATCCCCCCCCGAGGCGTGAACTGGCCGACCACCACCATCCGCCTCGGCCGGCAGGCGGCGACGAGGTCGTCAAGGATGGTGTTGATCGAGTGCTCGTAGAAGATCCCGCGGTTCCGGTAATCGAAAAGGTACATCTTGAGCGACTTCAACTCGACGCAATCCGCCCCCGGGACATAGGTAATCGTGATCGCGCCGAAGTCGGGCTGGCCGGTCTTGGGACAGACCGCGGTGAACTCGGGGCAGACGATCTCGATCTCGTATTCGCGGTCGGGGAACTGGTTCGGGAACGTTTCCAGCAGATTCGGCATCGATCGGGTTCCTGGCTTCTCGGGCTCACGGGGCGGCCCACCCTATCGTAAAAGATCGAACCGTCGCGCGCAAAGCGGGGCGATCCGGGACACGATCCTTTCCCGAGATCCGGGATGGTGGTAAATTGGGTCGGGGCTGGCGGGTCGGATGATCGCTCCGGCGCCCTCGGGCGTGGCAACACGGTCGGGGGGACGTGCCGGGGAGGAAAGTCCGGACTCCAAAGGGCGCGGTGGTGGGTAACGCCCACCGCCCGATCACTCGGGTAGGGACAGTGCCACAGAAAATAAACCGCCACGACCGCCTCAAAAACGGCCGGGGTAAGGGTGAAACGGCGAGGTAAGAGCTCACCAGCAGGTCGGGCGACCGGCCTGGCTCGGTAAACCCCACCGGGAGCAAGACCAAATAAGGGGGCAAGATCGAGGGCTCGGCCGCAAGGTCGGACCTCGGTCGCGGGTCGGCCCGGCCCGGACGACTCCCGGGTAGGTCGCTCGAGGCGCCGGGAAACCGGCGTCCCAGAGAAATGATCGTCCGAAAACCTCGGTTTTCGACAGAATCCGGCTTACAGGCCCGCCAGTCCCATCCCCCCCAATCCACCCCAAGATGGCATGCACCCTTCGGAATGATCTTGCCCGGAAACGGTCCGGTAGCTATGATGGATGCATCGGGTCGAGGCCACGATCAAGGACTGTCGCTCGACGCCCCGATCGATGAGGGACGACACATGGATCGCGAGATGACTTTGACCGGCGCCATCATCGATTCGTGGGTCGAGCCCGCCGGCTTGCCTCGCGACGGTTCCCGGCTCGTCCTCCAGGTCGCCCCATCGGGCCATCCCAAGGAACTCATGATCGTCGAGGCCGAGGCGTCCTTGGTCGGCGACCGAGGTTGGCTCGAAGACCTCGGCGAGAACCTCTGCCACGGCAGCCCGGTGGCCGCCGTCGGCCGCCTCACCCTGTCTGGCCTCCTCTGGGCCACTCAGCTTCGCCTGGCGCGTTGAGCCCGGATCCTCGGGTCTGATCTTCCGGGAAGAACAAACCCATCTGACAGCGGTTTTCCCCCCGTCAAAATAAAATGACGACGATTCTCCTTCTTATGTGCAATCGACCTGCTCAACCGTGCCGCGGGACGCCCGTGACCGGCGCGACCGCGAACCCGTCGTAGCCTTTGGTGCCGACGGTCTGGATCGCCGTGGCACTGGCGCCCGGCTCGGAGGCAAGTCGTTCGTGGAAGCGGCGCACCCCCTGCACGCTCGGGTCCTCGCTGGCGGGGTCGGCCACGGCCCCGCGGTGGCCGAGCATTGGCATCGCACCCCGGCTGGAGAGGCGGACCATCCTCAAGATGAGTCGGCATTCTCCGCCTGATCCGCCCCCGATTCGGGCCATCACGAGCTGATCGGTCGTGTTCGTATTCCGCTGCAAAGGATCGACCCCTCGGCCGTGTCACAGCCGGTCGCCCGCGGGGCCGTCAGGGCCGCGGTCAGCAGCGCGGTGTAACCCCGGGCGGCGGCGGTAGTGCAGGCTGTCCTCCACCTGCCAGTGCCCGCAAACCAACCCGACAGCCGCCGCGGGCCGGCGACCCCCGGGTCGGGTCGATTCGACCCCGGGCATCGGATTTGGCGCCCTCCTCAAGGTATCCGTTGGGTGCCTATGAGGCCAAATGGTGCCTACTTGCTAATTGATCCCGGAAGTCTAGACTTGCCGGCGTGGAGGTCGTGGCCCAACCAGCTCACCGGTGAGGAGGAAATCGCGATGACGGATCGACACGACCGGCGGACGTTCCTGCGGGGGGCCGCCACCCTGGCCACCCTCGCCTCGGCGAATTCGGCCGGGGCCGGCGACGAAGGGTCCGCCTTCGTTTGCGTGACCTGCGGCACCCAGTACCCCCCCTCGGCGAAGCCCCCCGAGCATTGCCCGATCTGCGAGGACGAGCGGCAGTTCGTCGGCCACGACGGCCAGCGGTGGACCACCCGCGACGCGATGCGGGGTCGGCACAAGAACGTGGTCCGCGAGGAGGAGCCCGGCCTCCACTCGATCCAGACCACGCCCGGCTTCGGGATCGGCCAGCGGGCCTTCCTGCTCCGGACCCCCGGCGGGAATATCCTTTGGGACTGCGTCGCCCACCTCGACGACGCGACGGTCTCCCGGATCAAGGAACTGGGCGGGATCGCGGCGATCGCCATCTCGCACCCGCACTTCTACACGACGATGGTCGACTGGAGCCGCGCCTTCGGCGGCCCACCGATCCACCTCCACCGGCTCGACGAGCGCTGGGTGATGCGGCCCGACCCGTGCGTCCGGTTCTGGGACGGCGATGCCCTCGACCTTCCCGGCGGCGTGCGCCTGGTCCTCACCGGCGGCCATTTCGCCGGGTTCCAGGTGCTCCACTGGCCGGCCGGCGCCGAGGGCCGGGGCGCCCTGCTCGCGGGGGACCAGCCGCAGGTCGCGATGGACCACAAGCAGGTCAGCTTCATGTGGAGCTATCCCAACCTGATCCCCCTGAACGCCCCGGCGATCCGCCGGATCAAGGCGACGCTGGGAGCCCTGTCCTTCGACCGCCTCTACGGCGCCTTCCCGTTCTACGGAGTCCTTGTGGCCCGCGGCCAGGGGATGGTCGCCCGCGACGCGGGCGCCGTCGTCGCCCGCTCGGCCGACCGCTACCTCCGCGCCATCTCGGGCTAATCGACGCCCTGGCCCGCCGGGTCGGCCCTCTCAAGCACGAGCCTTCCAAGGATCAAAAAGCGCTGCCGCAGAGGATCCGGACGTTGGCGTACGGGGTGAACTCGGCGGTCCGGATGATCCCCTTGACGGCGAGGGATTGTTCCTTGAATTCGTGGTGGGGGACCTCGTCGACGTCGATGTCGCCGACGATCTTGAGGATTTCCTGGTAGAGCTTGGGGCTGTACTCGTTGATCTCGGTGGCCACGGCGATCGATTCGATGACCAGCTCCTCGGCCACGGCGCGGAGGACGTCGAGGAACCGGGGGATGCCGGGGGTCAGGGTGAGGTCGATGACGTGACCGTCGGGCGGCAGGGGATAACCGGCGTCGACGATGAGGAGTTCGTCCAGATGCCCGAGTTCGGCCAGCAGGGAGCAGATCGCGGGGTTGAGGATGCCGCCTTTTTTCATCGGACCAGATCCCTTGCAGCGGGCCGGCGGTGGATGCCGGGCGGATGACGATCGGAATAACGGCCTCGGGGGCGCCGGATTTGGTAGTATACCCGGGCCAGCCGGGCGCCTCCATCCCCTTGACGGCCGGCCTTGGCCGGGCGAGTTGAGGGACGCGATGCCGGCGAATGACCGCTCGATCGATCCGACCGGGACTCCCGTCCGGCGGATCCTCCCGTTCTTGATCTTGCTGGCGATCGGCTCGGACGCGACCGTCGGCCGATCCACCCGGATCGGCCCACCCCCGTCGCCCGGGGCATCGCGAGCCGGGTGGGTCGCGGTCGGCTCGCTCGACGATAGCCCGCTGGAGCGGGTCCGCCGGGCCTCGGCCTGCTGGGACTTCCGGGCCGGGCCGGCCCGCGAGGTGATCGATCAGGTGGCCTTGGTCCCGGACCTGGCCACGTTCCTCGACGCGATCGCGACCTGGGACCGGGGGCATTGGTTCCCGGTCCTGATCGAGGATGCCGAGTCGACGCCCCGGTTCCTCCGCGCCTTCCGGCCGTCGAGGATCGTGAGGCCGCCGCCCTCGCGGCGACCGATGGGCCCCGGCCGGGCGTGGAAACGGGTGCTCGGAT
>JAABUQ010005397.1_pt1 | contig 20477 bp, 14 predicted proteins | sample 5560001 | NCBI WGS metagenome assembly JAABUQ01 (sample SAMN10711888, study PRJNA513371) | rock metagenome | isolation source: Antarctica rocks | place: Antarctica: Victoria Land, Finger Mt nord | collected 2015-12-18
CCCGTATCCTTGAATTCATCGATTACTTCAATCGCACAATGGCTAAGCCTTTCAAGTGGACTTATCAGGGTAAAGCCTTAAAGCAATGATGAAGGGTAGGCAAACTCACACCTAGGTCTACTAGTGGAAATTTCAAAGACTAGATATCGAGACAGCCAAGACAAACTTCAGACTTACAACCTACCTTCAAGGAGACAATGATCGTGTCTAAAATTATTCAAGTATTCAATGACTCTTTGTGTGGGCTGAAAAAGCTAAAACTTCCAATAAATAAGAGTAAAACGAGCATAATAAGTTACAAGATTAGAATGTAGGAAAGACCTGTATGACCCCTGTGTTATTTAATTAAACGCAACACGCCAACTTCGAAAACCAACTCTCTTCGGTTGAGAATCCTTTATCTAAAATTGTTTCAAGTGTTTGCCCTGCTTGGTGTTGAGTCTTGCTCAGGTCTTTTTCTCTCCAAAGTCTTCCAATGATTTTGGAGAGAAGCATAGTCTGTAAGCGCACTTTGAGTCTGGATCAAGTCTTGGAGGTGAGTGAGTGTGGAAGAGTTGTAGGATTTTCGGTATCATTAAGAGTTGTTAAGATCACTTCACAAGAGTTATTGGGACTTTCGATCAATTTGACTTTGTGCAGCTCAGTTCCCAGTTCTCGAATCGGTGACTTGAGCAGGCTAGAGATGTAAAGTGCAATGTTTTCAGCGGTAGGAACGACTTTGGCAAAGTATGCTATATCTTTGTTTAAAAAGGTGTGATCGAATGGCTCAACGACTCGATCTTCAATTACCTTTTGCAAAGCGCCTAAATCAACAATCATGCCAGTGCGCGGGTCAATTTCACCTTTGACAGTGACTTCCAAGTGGTAGTTATGACCATGACCATTGGGACGAGCGCATTTACCATAAATTTCACAGTTTTCTTCGTAACTTAGACTAGGCTGAGCCAGCCGATGGGCGGCGCTGAAGTGGATGCTGATAGTGAGGTAGGCTTCCATTCCGTTTCCTTGATAATCGGCCCAAAGTTCGGGATGTTCAAACAACTGGACGCGGACTAGGGGTAAGTAGGGTAACAGTCGCTGCCAGATAACTCGGGCGATGTTTTCCGTGGTCGGCAGGGTTTGTTGAAATTCTAACCAGACGTCATTGAGATAGGAAAAGTCCAGATGGCTGGTAATTTCCTGCTTAATCACTTGTTTGACTTCGGACAAGTTCTGCACCATACCATACTCGTCTACCTCTCCGGCGATAGAAACAAATAGGACGTAGTTATGTCCGTGTCCTGGAGCGCGAGTGCATAGCCCGAACCGTTGTACATTCTCTACTTCACTCAGTTCTGGCAACCAGTAGCGGTGGCTGGCTGAAAATTGAGCGCGACGATTAACAATACATTGCATAAGTTTACCGGAACGGTTGTATAAAACATTACAACTTGCGTTGTTTCTAGAATAAACTAATATCATTCCCATTTCAGTTTAATTATCTTTTCTCCCTCAGCTCCCTCAGCTCCCTCAGCTCTCTTCCCTAGGCGATCGCCCCTAAGCCAACTTGGGCTTCGCAGTGCAACCCAGCGGCAATGCGGAACAGTTCCTGACCCATGTGCAAATAGCGCTCATCGTAGTTCAGCGGGAAGAACTCTAACTGCTCAATCCCATCCCCAACCTGATTCAGGCAGTAATAGAGGTGAGCCGCAACTCCTGCTACACTGGGCGGATTGGGCATGGAACGAAAAGCAATCGTAGCCTGCTTCAGGTAGTCACGGCAGATCTTTAAGTAAGCCTGAAATTCTTCAATCAGTTCATCGTCAAAGGGGTCAGCCGCTAGGGCGTCGATTTGCTCCTCCAGAGAATAGAGAATGCGATCGAGGTGCTGGTTGACTGGTTGATAAACATATTGCAGCCATTGTTCAAGTTGCTCGTCAGCATCCTTTCCCGTTCGTCGTGAGGCACGGTATTTGTTTTGAGCCGTTGCTGCCCGTTGTTGTCGCGCGTTATGTCTAGCTTGGGAGCGATCGCCCAGTTGCCGGTCATAAGACTGCCGACGCTGGGTATCACCCAAAACCTCGTAGGCCACATTGATGCGAATAATCTGTTCGTGGTTTGCCGTTTTGCTGTGGCTGTCTGGGTGAAATAACTTAACCAAGCGGCGATAAGCTTGCTTAATCTCCGCTTGGCTCGCAGCAGCACTAACTTGCAAGGTCTGGTAGTGGTTAAGATCTGCCATTCAACTACTTTAGCGCTAACAGCAAAATTTTTTAGCTCTAGATGTAGTACATAATATCTATTTGCCGTCGGGCTATTTGCTGTTCGCAGACATCTTGAAGCGTATATTTTTGCAAGACTAAGTTAGCTGCCTGACATGCTTCCTGCCAGATTCCCTCAAGCACGGAACTTTCCACCGTTTTGAGAGTGGTACCCGGCTCAGGCGCAGCGGCTTCTAACCCTTCTAGGCAGCCCAAAACCTCCAGAAGCGTAATCTTCCAAGGTTCCCGTGCCAGGATATAGCCACCTTTTGCCCCGCGTTGGCTTTTAACTAGACCCCCACGCCTCATTGTCGCCAGCAGTTGCTCCAAGTAACGATCCGGTATGTTTTGTTGTGCTGCGATCTGTCGAATTTGCAGCGGTTCGCCACTCTGGTAATTAGTCGCCAACTCCAACAAGGCAAGGAGTGCGTATTCAGCTTTGCAAGAGAGTTCCACAGGCAAGATTAAACCTGATTCACTAGGAAGGAGCTTGATCGTCTCCGATTACACTACTAGTATACCCCGGTTTTCTACTGGGGTTTGCCAGTTGAGGCGGCAATCAGCAAAAAGCCCCGCTTAAAGCGGGGCGAGATCTCCTTGACAAATTCTCAGAATGTGAACGTTGTTCTAAGAGTGCCGATTACAACGTCTTGGTTGTTTCTGTTCTGACCGGCATCGAAGAGAAAGATCACACCAGGGGTAATCGAGATATTATCTGTCAGCTGATACTTGTAAAAACCTTCAGCATGCCAAGCATTATTACCAGAAAAAGGTAATCTACCGGCAGCACGCAGACCTCTGAGAGTCGGTTCTACACCACCAAAAAGACCTAAAACACTACCCTGCTTGCCGAGGTCAGGGAAAGCCACTCCGGCCGCGTAGCTCCAGATATCGGCATTACCACGACCGATAATTGTCGCCCTGGTATAATCAACCCAGCCGCTAATCGAAATCTTTTTGAAAGGTCGGAACGCAAACTCACCACCGTAGGAGTTAGATGAAATTGGCCTCTGACCTCCTCTTAACAGGAGTGACGGATCGTTAGCCTGGCTGGTACCTTCGACTCCATTAATGGTCGTTGCAGTAGTTGATGGTTGTACAACATTTTCCGGTGTACCCAGGTTAAATATCCCAGAGCCAGGAGAGTTGTAAGCGTTGACGTAGGTGCCACCGATGGCGAACTTATCGCCGAAATTGAGATTTATCTGCCCCAAAGCCGCATAGTCACCGTTGAATATACCAGAACCCCCAGTTGCCTTAAAGTTATTCCCTAATGGCCTAAAGGCATTATCTGCTAGGTAACCTGCAGTGATTGAACTGGCTCCGAGGACAGTACCGGGCTTACCAAAGGGTATTGTGATCGCGGCACCAGACCCGCCACCAATTTTATAGATGGCATTGTCCTCAGCAAAGACAGACAGCGCCCCCGTACCACCCGTAAAGCTTTCAAAGTAAGGGCTAGTTGTGGGGGCGTAGTCGCTGTGAAATCCCCCAAAGGCGGAAACATAAGCTTGCCCAGTAAACACAGGGAAGTAATACGTCAGCCAGTCGAGGGCAACACTATTATTGCCGGTAGATGAGACGTTGAAGGTCTGAGTTCCCTCAAATGTACCAAGTGGTATATAGCCGCCGTTAACAGTAGCGTTTTGGAAAGTTAAGCGTTGAGCATTACCAGCCGCCAGACGGGTGTTCAAGGTATCTTTCCCGGTGAAGCTGGTCTGGAAGTCTAAACGCACCCGGTCTTGAAAGACTGTGTTGGTTCTTACAGGAGCGTTGAATTCATCAGTAATTGCAAAAATGCCTTCACCCACCAACTTGGTAGTAGTGGAGAACTGATTGGCTTCCAACTGTGCCGTCTGTGCTTCCAGGTTATCTACCCGACCCCGGAGGGCAGTGAGTTCAGTCGAAAACTCTTGTTGCAGCCGTTGCAGGGTGGCAATGTCTTCTTTGCGTACCAAGTCAGATGTGCCGGAGGCAATCAGCTCGTTCACCCGGTCTAAACAGGAATTCAAACCCGCGGCAAATTCGTACCGAGTCAGCGCCCGATTTCCCCGATAGGTGCCATCCGGGTAACCCGCAATACAACCGTAGCGTTCGACCAATGACTGTAGAGCTTGGAAAGCCCAATCGGTGGGTTGGACGTCCTTGAGTTGGGAAACGGAGGTGACTTGACCGATGGAGTCATCCTCTCTGCCAGTGCCTTCCTTTCCATAGCGCACCACTTGGTCGATGTTACCCTCTTGAGAGCTGGGTGCTGCGCCCGTCTGAGGCAACGATTCTGGCTTTTCAGCAACTAGTTGCGGTTTCGCTCTGCCGCTCATATAGAGAGGCATCACCTTAGGCAAAAGCGTCTGAGCCGCAGCCGCCCTTGGCAATCTGGAGTTCAGCGCTACCCAATTCATCTCCGGGGCTGTTGTCTGGGCAGCTTGGAGCTTAGGAACTTTAGCAGTTTTTGGAGTTGGTTCTGCCAGCGCTGAAGCGACGGACACCAATGCTGCTCCTAAAATAGCCGTGCTAATCAGCAGAGACTTCCACAAAACATTAGACATCTTTAACCTCTCCTCACACCTTTTGAAGATAAAGAGATTCCCTTAAGCTCGCCACTTAGAAAATGGGGTGGCTTGGCCCCTATGGAGCTAGGTAAGGAAATTTTAAGTTTAAAGCCAATCACTCAAATTTTTAAGTATCCTAATTTACCATAATCTCTGTCTTTGGGTAAATAGTTTTTTGTAAAACTCCTGATGATGTCATCAAAAATTGATAGTAGATATGCTTATGTCCGCACCCATGCCGACTGCCGAGCTTGTTAGCGTGTACTATTGCGTACTCAACCAGAAACCCCTACGCCTAGAGGAGCAGGGGTTTCTGGTGAGTACAGATTGCTAGGAATCTTTTTTGCTGTCGCGGCTAGCGGTTTGAATGTACAGAATCAGCAGGAAAACAGTAGGAACCAGCACGAACAAGATGCTCGCCACAAACCCCAGGTCATTAACTTGCATCGAAGGATAGCCCCTCTCGGCTTTCGAGTCAACAACTCTAGAATATCACTATCAACGATCACATCAGCCTCAACTTCTCCTAATCCCAATTGAATGAATAGGAGTCAGAAGTCAGGAGCCAGGAGTCACGAGGGGGGATATTCTAACCAATAAATCTCGGTTAAGGGGAGACAAGGGGGACGAGGAAAGTTCTCCGTAAGTCTTCCCTTATCCCAACTCGATTGAAGGAAGGCAAGTACTTATCCGACGAAATGTATTGGATATTCTAACGGTATAGACAAAACCCCAGAGGGCGCGGAACTCACCTCTCGGGAAGGTTCGTACCCTGCCCTTAGTGGATAGCCTTCTGCCTCCTGGCTCCTGACTCCTGGCTCCTGACTACTTCTTGGTAAATGTTGTGTCCCTTGAAGATAGCGTTTAGTCAGGGCTTCGTTACCACACTCACTGGCCCATTCACTAAAGTTTGACAAGCAAGCCGGTAGTTCCCCGGCTTTTTCTTCAGTTTCTGGTTTTCTACTTCCGTGCGGGGTGAAAGATTTTCCATTCCTTCCACAATTTCGACAATACAGGTGCCACACTGACCGTACCCCCCACAATTCATCATTTTGCCCATCAAGGTATAAATGTCAATGCCATTTTCGAGCGCCTTGAGTCTGAGATTAGCACCATCCGCTGCTATGACTTCTCGATTCTCTTTCACGAATTTGATGTTTGCCATTCCCTTGTTCACCGTTACGTCACTTTTGTGTAGTCCGCTGCTCGTTACTACTTACCACTGACTACTACTAATGTAAGACTTACACGGTTAAGGAGGAGCCGCTTTGGGTATCAGCATCTTGGATAATTTGACCATCCTCCATGTAAATGATGCGGTCAGCCACATCCAAAATCCGATTATCGTGGGTTACCATCAGTATGGTGCATCCCTGCTCCTTTGCTAGTTGTTGCATCAAGTTGACGACATCACGTCCCGATTTACTGTCTAAGGCAGCTGTGGGTTCGTCGGCTAGCACCAACTGAGGATGACTTACTAAAGCTCGTGCGATCGCCACCCGTTGTTTTTGTCCACCAGAAAGATTTTCTGGGTAATAGTTTACGTGTTCCATTAACCCGACTGTTGCCAGCATGGCGGCTGATTTTGCCCGAGCCTCTTGAATGGAAATGTTTTCCTGCAGTTCCATCGCTATCTGTACGTTTTGCAGGGCTGTTAAGAACTTCAGTAGATTGTGAGCCTGGAAAATATAACCAATATTACGCCGGGCTTGTATCATCTCGTATTTACTAGCTCCACAAAGCTCTCGACCTAAAACTCTGAGGCTGCCCTCTTGTGTAGACCGTAAACTACCGATCAATGTTAGTAATGTGGTTTTTCCTGACCCTGATGGCCCGGTCATAATCATAATTTCGCCGACATTAATTTCCAGATTAATGTTAAATAGAACCTGTTTCAGTAATGAGCCTTGACCATAGTAGTAATTAAGATTTTCAATCTCAATTACAGATTCCTGAATTAACATGAGCGAGATAACACAAAATACTAAAAAATGTCTGCTGGGTCAGCTTGATGTAGTTTGCGAGTAGCCTGGTCTCCCGTTTTAGTTGTAACCAGGCCAAGGGGGTTTTCAAAGCCATTGCGATCAATGCATTATAATGTGCTGTGGAAAAAATCTTCTGACTTAAGAGAGGAGTTAAATATTAATTACTACCCTCATTTTCATGTTGGTTAAACCCGCAACTCGCAGGCTATCTGCCGGGTCCAAGCGGATTTTAACCTCAACAACCCTAGCATCTACGTCAGCGCTTGGATCGGTATTTAGGACATCTTTTTTACCAATTTGCAAGCCAATCTGGTCTACAGTTCCGTGTAACTTCCCAAGCATTGGATTGGCGTCACTCATGAGCATAGCGTGTTGACCGAGATGGACTTTAACGATATCACTTTCGTAAACCTCAGCCACTACATACATTTGTTCGGTTTGACCTAGATCGACAATCCCTTGGTTACTCGCGACTTCTCCGGGCCAAGTGTGAATTTTCAAAACCTGCCCGTTGATGGGGGAGTACACATAAGCTAGATTGAGGTCTGCTTGAGCCTGTTTAACCGAGGCAATGGCATTGTTAACTTCTGCTTGAGCCACCTGCACATCAACTGGACGCACCTCCGCAATCCGGTTCAGGTTAGCTTTCGCCTCGTCTGTTTGCTCTCGCAGGGTTGCCTTTGTCCGGCTGAGATTAGCTTTCGCCTCGTCTATCTGCTTTTTCATAGTTTCGACCGCTAGGCGCTTACTGTCGAGGTTAGAAGCGGAAATGACACCGGCTCGATATAGCCCCTGATAGCGCCGATTTTCTGTTTGGGCATTGCGAAGTTCAGCCTCTAGGCGGGCAATGGTTGCCTGTTGAGCATTAATCTCCCCGAGAAGTTCAGCCTGTAGGCGATTAATATTTGCCTGTTGAGCGTTGATTTCCCCAGTTTTTGCTCCAGATTTTACCTGAGCCAGACGAGCTTGGGTAACTTTGACCTGTTCTTGTGCCTGCTCTAGGGCAGTGAATAGGCGATCGCGGCTGTCAAGGATCGCCACCACCTGCCCTACACGAACCTTGTCTCCCTGCTTCACTAGTAGTTGAGTAACGCGGTTACTACTACTTTGAGCCGAGTTAGAGACAGATAGCTGAATCACTTCCCCTTGAGGTTCCAAGCGTCCCAGGGCAGTCACCGCGTCAAAGGTGGGAAGACCTGCATTAGAGACCTTGGTAGAGGGTTGGGCAATACTCAGCCAAGGACGCAAGAAGTAGAGAGCAACTGCTTGACCAGTGGTCAGAGTTATGACAATTACCAATGTGGTAACCCACCACTTGGTGGGCTTTGAGCGTAGCTGTTTCATAACACGGGATTTTTCCATAGCGGCTAGCAAGAGAAATAGGGTTTACGGTTGACGTAGTGACTACATGTACTTAGGATGCCCAAATCAGGGCAGTAAATCTCAAATCAGAGTGTCTCAATTGCTAAATTAAATAATTCCTGGGATCTTGGAGCGGATATGAAGTTGAGCAAGCTCAAGGAAGCCGAGGCGGTTGGGGTCGGTCGCACCGACCCCTTTATCCGCCGTGCCGGAGGCAGCTCCGGCGGACCCTTGAGCTGAAGGGAATCAGGATTATCCAGATCGCAATTGTGGATCTTAGATTCAAGAGAACATGCTTGGTATTAAGTATCATAAGAGCCGTGACTTGCGATCTCTTAAGGCTTGAAGGAGATATGTCTTGGCAACTCGTCGTAAATCGTTTATTTGTCAGCGCTCGACATGGCTCGCATTGCTTGCCTATGCTGCCAGTTTTGGTATTGGCCTCATCCTGTTTGTGAGCCTAGCTTCTCATTCAGCGATTATACTGCCTCTTACCCAACTGGGACAGAAGCAAACGCCCGAGAGCATAAGTGTAAAAGCGCAAACACGGCAAGAGATTACAGCCTTAAAGCCGGAGTTGCTTTCTAATTGGAAGCAGCAGGCCAAAGCCAAAAACCTAATTGTTAGCCTGCCGGTGCAGTTTCAGGCGAAAACGGTTGCGGATGTGAAACTCACTCTTCCAGATAAAGTGATTGCACTGACATTTGATGACGGCCCCTGGCCTAAATCGACAGAGCAGGTCTTAAACATTCTACAGCAACACAACATCAAGGCAACGTTCTTCTGGATCGGGCAAAACGTGCAAAATTATCCCCAGCTAGCCCAGAAAGTGGTAGCTGATGGTCAGGTTATTGGCAATCATACGTGGCACCACTGGTATCGGCAGATGGACAAGACCACGGCTGCCAGTGAAATTGAACGTACAGCCGCGGCGATTTATCAGACTACCGGCGTCAGGACGTCCCTTTTTCGTCCGCCCGGAGGCATCCTCAACAATGGGCCAGCCGACTACGCCAAATTGCAAAATTATGGCGTTGTCATGTGGTCAGACGATTCTGAAGACTATAACCGTCCACCTGTAGCCAGGCTGGTCAAAAATGTGCTAAGGAGGGCAAGACCGGGTGGTATTGTACTCATGCATGATGGTGGCGGCGATCGCTCACACACAGTTCAAGCTCTACCGCTAATCATCGCCGCTCTAACAAAGAGCGGCTATCATTTTGTGACGGTGCCGGAATTACTAGAAATCAAAGACAAAGAACAAGTGGCAGGAAAGGGAGTAGCAGCTATGAGGAAGCAGGGGAACAGAAGCCTTTAGTTGCTGTGAAAATAAGTAGAGGAGTGTGAGGAGATTTAAAGTGTCAAAGCGTAACTCGTTGGTTTGGCAGCGCCGAACACTCATGGCGCTGGTTGCTGCTGTTTGTAGTGTTGTTATCGGTTTAATCTGGCATCCAGGCGAACCTACTAGTCAGGCGAAGCTAGTATCAGAGCCAGTACCGCGAGTATTACCCACAACCCAGTCACAGGGGAAGGTTGTCGCCTTGGATATCTCAGGGCTCAACGGAACGCCTGTGATAGCTCCGGCGACTGCGTTGAGTAAGCTCAAAGCAGCGAATGGGTTGCAGCTTAAGGCTTTCAAACAGGAAATAGTCCAAGTGGATCAGCCGCAAGACACCACCTTTTCTTTACCCAAAGAGTTTCAGGGAAAAACCATTGCCGAAACCACACTTTCGCCCAAACAGAAAGTCATCGCCCTGACCTTTGATGACGGTCCTTGGCCTCGTACCACCGAGCAAGTCCTAGAGATCCTCAAGCAAAACAACATTAAAGCTACTTTTTTCTGGATCGGCAAGAATCTGAAAAATTCTCCCCAGATTGGTCAGCTTGTGGTGGATGCTGGTCACGCCATCGGTAACCACACCTGGCACCACTGGTACCACTGGATGGATGCTGGCACTGCCAGCCGGGAAATAGAGGACACAGCGGCACTGATTTACGAGACCACTGGAGTAAAAACGTCTTTGTTTCGTCCTCCCGGTGGCTTCCTGACCAATGGGCCAGCTGGCTATGCTAAACAGAAAAACTACGCCGTGATGATGTGGTCAGCAGACTCCAGAGACTGGTTCTACCGCCTCGCCCCAGCACAAGTCTTGGTTAACATCGTGCTCAGGGAGGCGAAGCCAGGGGGGATTGTGCTGATGCACGACGGGGGCGGTGATCGCTCGAAGACTGTGAAGGCATTACCGCAGATTATTGACGGGCTCAAGCAGCGCGGGTATGAATTTGTGACTGTACCTGAGCTGCTAGAAATGAAAGACCAGGAACTCAAGGGTCCGCCGGAGGCAGCTCCGGCGGCTTCCTTGAGCAAGCTCAAATTGTCCAAAGAGGCTAGAGGTTAGGGGTGAGGAATTGAGTTTGTTGGATGCGATACCTCCAGTGAGTTGCTGGTACCCAGTAGTGCGCCCTTAGCCCCCTGGCAGTCGATCTCTCAATGTAAACGTTTGGCAGGCTCTGGCGCTGGAGTTGCTTTGAATTATCTTCAGTACCGCTGAGGTAATAAATATAGAGTCTGCTATCTGGGCGCGACCATGCCCACTCAGTCCAGAATGTCCCATCGTCATCCTCGTATAAGCAGTCAAACCCCCAGCATTCACGAATATTCAGAGAGTAGCGCTGGCAGGTCAGCACCGCCTGTCGCATAGGATGTCCGCCACCAGAGTGACCGGCGAGAATGATGTTCCCGACCGTGGGTTGTAGTCTTGCCGTTCGATATGGGCCATGCTCCATCAAGGCTAAGAACACTCGATCTAGATAAGCATCAAACCCCCCTAAAGCGGTCAAACTACCAGCCTCAGAGCGCGGTCCCAGCGTTGGGGCGACGAGGATGACGTTCTTCCGGCTTTGGTTCACTCCTAGGCGCAGCGGCCAGAAAGGGGGCTGATGAATACTCCAATACCCATCAATCGACGTACTCGGATACAGGTAGCGATACCCCTGCAAGTAAAGAATCAGATCGACTTGTGGCTGTAGCTGATAGTTTTCTGGAATGAAGATCCCTGTCATGGGCCGGGCTGGTTTTTCATCGCCCAGACGAATGTTTACATAGAACGTGAATGCTGGCGGTTTGACTTCCCGTTTGATGAACTGAGTTTGAGGTAATCGGAATGGGAGAAACATAGAAACATGAATCTTATGTTTGGGCTATTTTTTCCGGAGTGCTAGCATTAGATTAGAATCACTTACTTGATATCGGTAGCCGATGCCAAAATCCAGCGGTTTGACGTTACTCTTGCTTTGATAGAGATTCCTTAGGTCTCCTTGATACTCGCTGCTAAACAGAGCAATTGGCTGGGTGTAGTTACCGTAAAATTCCAATTTCCATTTGGAACGGTCAAAATCTTTAACCGGAATTCCCGAATCATCTTGGAGCACCCCAACACTCTGAGAAAGAATCAGATTCCTAATAGTTGAAAACTCGCTATAGTGCAGTAGATAAGATGCCGCCTTCAGGTAAGTAATTGGCTTCCCAAGATTTTGGACGAATTTATCGAATTCCGGCTTCTTCTTCAAACCCGAATTGGATAAATCGGCAGAGAAATAATACAGCGATCGTGGGTTGGAGCTTCCGTCTGGGACAAAATCGATCTTTACCCCTGAAATTAAATTCTCCTTGTTTCCCTTCTCCAACGCACCGATTGTAGCGTCCTTTTTCAGCCCTACATACTGCACGCTCTGTATTTGATTATTTGTTCTAGCTAGGAATACAAACAAAATCGGTAGGACGCCTTGCTGCGACAAGTCCACCTTCATATCATTTGTTAGAAAAAAACTCCATTGTAGGATAGCTCTCAGAGATTGCTGAACAAATTGCAAATTTCCATTGACTTCAGATGCCGAACTTTTCTCAAGAGCAGGTAGGGAGCCTATTGGTTCCAACCCCACCAGTACATAGGTATTTCCCTGAGGAAAGAAGGAATAGCCATACAAAAAATCAGGTCCACTAAACGGATAAAATATAAATTTAGAAGATTGATAAATTGGCTTCAGTTGCTGAGATGACCATGTTCTGATTTTTGACAACTGTTGCTTTTCCAGTCTTCCCCATACATTATCAAAAAATTGTTTATGAGCTTTCCATGCCTCATTCTTTTCCAGGGAAGCAAGAGAACTTTTTCTATCTACCGTCATGCCAGCAAGGAACTTCGCCTCATTTGTTAACTTTGCTGACTCAGATGGATCAGCCTTGGATTTGGGAGGAGCCTTTTGGGGAATAACTTGAGATTTACTGGTTCTTTCAGTAGTTTGAGAGACAGTTTTCTCATTTTTAGGATTATTTTCTGCTTCTGGCTGATTAGCCTGGTTATTGCTGCAGGAGAAGACAGAAAATAAGAGTGCGATCGTCGTCAAAAAATACAGGAGTTTTTTTCTGTTCATAGACTGACTATTAAAAATCTGGCATGTAACTTAAGAAGTTTAAGACAAAACCCGCCTCTTGACAGCCATTAAGTAGACTGGCAGTCCCAGCAGAATTGTTCCCAGTCCTGCCAGTGACTCCACAGGTTTATCTCTAAAAATAAATACCAGCATCCAGAGACTGATAGCGAGGAAGATCAACGGTGTCACTGGATATCCCCAGGTTTTATAAGGACGGAAAACTTCAGGGTACCTGAGCCTGTGGACAAATACCCCTAAGACTGTGACAAAAGAAGACAGAGTCAAGGTGAATCCAAGATAAGTGACAATTGCCGCGAAGCTAGATGTCAAGATCAGGACTAATACGATAACAAGTTGGAAGAGAATAGCATAGTAAGGAATACCACTTGTATTCTTAGTTGCCAGCAGCTTAAAGAAGGGGATATCTTCTCCGATGACTTGCGTCACTCTAGGTCCTGCCCAGACCATAGAGCTGATGGTAGAGAGCAGTCCCAGAGAAATTAGTAAACCCATGATCTTTCCGCCTGCAGACCCAAAAATCTGGTTGCCAGCTATGTAACCTACCTCCACTTTGCCAGCCAGATCCTGAATTGGGGTGGTATATAGAAAAATAAAGTTGAGCGATAAGTACAATAAGAGTACAATCAAAGTCCCCAAAAATAAAGAATAAGGCAAATTCTTTTCTGGGTTTTTCACTTCACTGGCAATGTAAACAGAGGCATTCCAGCCGGAATAGGAATACATGACATAGACTAGGGAAACGGCAAAGGAAGAACCAAAAATCTGGTTCAGATCCCCGGCAACTGGGAGGAAGCTGATCCCCTGAGGTTTGGCGAGAAGCAATCCGCAAATCACTAGGGAGACGATCAGTAAGACTTTTAATGGGGTTAATACATTTTGAAAATAACTTCCCAGTTTGATATTCTTTGAGTGAATCAGCGAAATTCCAACCGCTGCAACTATAGCGATCGTTCTCGGCTCTAAGACTGGAAAGACCTGCGATGAATAGTTACCTAAGGCAACTGCTGCGGCGGCAATGGGTGCGGCAAAACCTGCCGTAACAGAAATCCATCCCGAAAGGAAGCCAACTGCCGGATGATAAATTCGAGATAGGTAATGAAACTCACCTCCCGAACGGGGCATCACAGCTCCAAGTTCACCATAAGAAAGAGCGCCGCAAAGGGCCACAACCCCGCCCACTATCCATAACGAGAGCAAAGCAAAACCAGATTTGATGTCAGCGACCTGGAAACCCAAACTCGTGAAGACTCCTGTTCCGATCATATTTGCTACCACGATATTGATAGCTGTAAACAGGCCAATGGAATTCTTATTCATTAAGTTTTTGGCAAGGGCGACAAGATAACTAGGAGATTATCTCACCGGAAGAGGTTAGAGGCTAGAGGCTAGGGAAAAAATCGGGATCTAGCTTCTCTAAAGCTTGCATCAGCCCCTGCAAATTGGCAATCCCGCCCCGATTGTGACATAAGTAGCGGTTGCCAACTTTCTTAAGTTTTCAGGGTTTCAAAAGATACCGGTAACGACAAGGGCTGGAGTCTGGGAACAAAGAAAGAAATGAACGCCATGAATCTGCGTTCATCGGCGTCCATCTGCGTTTAGATCACTAAGCTTCTACAGCTACCTTTTCTGTCACATCGTCGGCATTGGCTTCTGGGCTATCAGCCTCTGAAGGCGGAACCAGTTGCCAGAACTTGGGCAAGAACTCATCCCAGTTTGCCAAAATTGCTTTGGCTTTTGGTGAACCTGTGCGTTCAGCGTGAGCTTCGATCAGCCCATGCAGTTGCTGCGAACCTGCTGGGGTAATCACTCGTTGGAGCTTGACAATTTCCCGGTTGACTAATTCCGGGAATTTGCCATCTTCATCAAGGAAGTAGGCGAGTCCACCAGTCATCCCCGCTCCCACGTTCCGACCGACTTTCCCTAGTACGACAATGACGCCACCAGTCATGTACTCACAGCAATGATCGCCAGCTCCCTCAATCACCGCAGTCCCCTTGGAATTGCGGACGGCAAAGCGTTCGCCAGCTAGCCCATTAGCAAATAGAAGGCCGCCGGTTGCACCATAGAGGCAGGTGTTGCCCGCGATCACGTTCTGCTCTGGAGCGTAGGTTGCTGCCGCTTTTGGCTTAATAATAATTTCGCCGCCGTGCATCCCTTTCCCTACATAGTCATTAGCTTCGCCTGCTAGAGTCAGAGTCATGCCGGGCAAGTTAAACGCACCAAAGCTTTGACCGACACTGCCAGTGAAGTTGAGGTTGATTTGCCCTTCAAAACCAGTGTTGCCATACTGCTGGGCGATCGCTCCTGCTAACCGCGCACCAATCGTCCTATCTGTGTTTACCACTTCATAGATTTTGGTCACACTGGATTGGTTACGAATGGCGGCTTGAATTTCCAGATCGTCTAGTAGCTCGTCGTCTAAAACGGCGCCGTTGCTATGAACCAGTTCGTGTTCCAGCCAACTGCGATTTTCTCGAGTATCCGGCAACTGGGTGATGCAATCTAGGTTGAGGGCTTGAGTTTTGGTTAGATGCATCTGTTCTCGCACTTTTAATAAATCGGCGCGACCAATGACTTCCGACAATGACCGATAGCCCAGTCGAGCTAGGAGACTACGCACTTCTTCTGCTACAAAATAGAAGAAGTTGACGACATGCTCCGGGATGCCGCTAAAGCGCTGCCGCAGTTCTTCTTTCTGAGTGGCAACACCTACGGGGCAGTTATTAGTGTGGCAGATCCGAGCCATGATACAGCCTTCGGCAATCATGGCAATGGAGCCGAAGCCAAACTCTTCTGCACCCATCAAGGCACCCATCAGTACATCCCAGCCGCTCTTGAAGCCACCATCGACGCGCAGAATTACGCGATCACGCAACCAATTTTCCATCAGCACCCGATGCACTTCCGTTAACCCTAGTTCCCAAGGACCACCGGCATGCTTAATCGACGAGAGCGGAGAAGCACCCGTGCCACCATCATGACCGGAAATCTGGATGACATCTGCATTTGCCTTGGCAACTCCCGCCGCGACTGTCCCAATGCCGATTTCCGCTACCAGCTTCACTGATACCTGCGCTTTAGGATTAATTTGATGCAGGTCAAAAATCAGTTGAGCCAGGTCCTCAATTGAGTAGATATCGTGGTGCGGCGGCGGCGAAATCAATGTCACTCCCGGCTTAGAGCGTCGCAGCCTGGCGATATAGGGACTGACCTTTTTCCCAGGCAACTGACCACCTTCGCCCGGCTTCGCTCCCTGAGCGATCTTAATTTCAATCTGTTTGGAGTTGATCAGGTACTCCGGCGTTACCCCAAAGCGACCCGATGCCACTTGCTTAATCGCTGAAGAAGCTGTATCACCATTGCGCAACCCATTGAGGTGCGGCATCAACTCCGAATGCCCCTCCGCATCAACATCCTGCAACACCTTGTAGCGCACTGGATCTTCGCCGCCTTCGCCAGAATTCGATTTCCCTCCGATCCGATTCATGGCGATCGCTAGAGTCTCGTGAGCTTCTGGCGACAGCGCCCCTAAGGACATCCCACCCGTAGCGAACCGCTTGACGATTTCTGTTACTGGCTCCACTTCTTCTAGGGGGACAGCGGAGCGATCTGACTTAAAGTCCAGCAGGTCTCGCAGTGCTGTCACAGGTCTTCCCTGTAGGTACTGCTGATAAACCTCGTAGTGGTCGTGCTTCCGATCTGCCACGGCTTTATGCAGTGCTTTCGCCAGTTCAGGGCTGTTCATATGGTACTCACCCCCTGGTCGGTACTGGATAAAGCCAAAGTTCTCTAGCTTCTTAATTGTCAGTTCCGGGAAGGCCCGTTGATGGAACGATAGTACTTCCATCGCCAGTTCGCTGGTGCTTAAACCACCCACCCGCGAGGTCGTACCATAAAATCCCAGGTCTAATAAATCCCGTCCAATGCCTATGGCTTCAAAGATTTGTGCCCCTTGGTAGCTTGACAGTAGGGAGATCCCCATCTTCGAGAGGATCTTCAATATCCCTGCCTCTATTGCCTTACGATAGTTTTCTAACGCCTTCTCGCTAGTGATGGCTGGGATCTTCCCCCGCTGCATAAATTGTTGCGTTTTCGGGTCAGACCACCATTGACGCACTGTTTCTAAAGCGAGATACGGTACTACCGCGCTCGCTCCATAACCAATTAGGCAAGCAAAGTGATGTGTACTCCAGCACTGGGCGGTATCGACCACAATGGTGGCTTTCATCCGCAGTCCTTGGCGGATGAGGTGGTGGTGTACGGCACCCACTGCTAACAAAGGAGGGATATAGGTCGTTTCAGCACTCAGGGATTTTGAGGGGATGCGATCGCTCAAAATCAGTACCTTTTTCCCTGCCCGTACTGCATCAGCTGCCCGAACACAGGTCTGGCGTACTGCTGCTTCTAAGCCAGTTGGTCCAGAGGCAATGGCAAACAGCGTAGATAACTGCTCTGTTTCAAATCCCGATGCTTTGAGAGCCGCAAACTCATCCTCATTCAATACCGGCGAGTCTAGCTTGACTCTTTTGGCATCCTCTGGTTTTGCCTCCAATAAATTTCCCCGCTCACCTAGCTGCATCGTCAACGACATCACCAGGCTCTCTCGCAACGGGTCAATTGCTGGGTTAGTTACTTGAGCGAAGCGCTGCTTGAAGTAGTCATAGAGTAAGTGAGGCCGTTCGGATAGCACAGCCAGGGGAATATCATCCCCCATGCAGAAAGTTGCCTCCTTCCCCTCACTTGCCATTGGCTGAATCACCATTTCCACGTCTTCTGTGGTGTAGCCAAAGGCAATAGAAAGTCGTAGCAATTCTTGCTTGTCTATTTGAGGAGTAATAACTGATGGTTTGAGCCGATTGATTTCGTGGCGATGAGCCCTAAGCCACTCACCGTAGGGTTTTTCTCTCGCAACACGTTGCTTAATCTCCCAATTTTTCAGTACCTCATGGGTTTCCAGGTCTACAGCAATCATCTGCCCTGGTCCCAGTCGACCCTTTTCCACAATTTCAGCTTCTGGCAGATCTACTACACCTGCTTCTGAAGCCACCACTACATAGCCATCACGGGTAAGGCAGTAACGAGCTGGGCGAAGTCCATTCCGATCCAAGGTTGCGCCCACTTTCTTGCCATCACTGAACACTAGTAATGCTGGTCCATCCCAGGGTTCCTGAATCCCGCTGTAGTATTCGTAGAAATCAGTAATCTCCGGATAGTTTTCCAAAGCTGGTTGATTTTGGTAAGCCTCTGGCACCATAATCATTAAAGCTTCCAGCGGGCTCCGTCCAGAGTGCACCAATAACTCCAGCACATTGTCTAGCGTGGCTGAGTCACTATTATCTGGATGCACAATCGGCTTCAGGTCATTCAACCGCTCTCCCCATAAGCTGTGCCTCAGATCTGCTTCTCGTGCCATCATCCAGTTGATATTACCCAGCAGAGTATTAATCTCGCCGTTATGCCCCAACAGACGCATAGGCTGAGCTAGGGGCCACTTGGGCAGCGTGTTAGTGCTAAAGCGCCGGTGATAGACGGCAAAAGCACTCTTGTAGGCTGGGTTTCTTAAATCTGTATAAAAATCTCCTAGTACCGCTGAACGCACCATGCCTTTATAGACAATCGTGCGGCTGGAGAACGAGCAAATGTAGGATTCTGATAGCCCTTCAAGATTACTCAGATTTTGTAGTGCTTTATCGATTCGTCGGCGAGTTAGATACAACTTCCTTTCTAGTTCATTACCTTGTAGCTTTTCGGAAGCCACCAATATCTGTTCAATCTGGGGTTGATTTTCCCTAGCTTGGATGCCCAGTGTACTAGCTTGCACCGGCACCACTCGCCAGCCCAGTACAATCAGTTCTTCCTCAGCTAGGATTGTTTCAACGACTTGGCGAGCTCTGTTCGCCGCTTGGGCATCTGGAGGTAAAAAGACCATGCCCACTCCGATCCTTTCTTTATCCCAATTTTGCAGGCCCTGTGCCAACCACTGGCTTAACAGTTCCCAAGGGATTGCAGTCATCAAACCAGCTCCATCGCCGGAATCTTGGTCAGCACTACAACCACCTCGATGTTCCAAGCAGGTCAGGGCAGATAAAGCTTTTACCACGAGTTCATGGCTGGCATGGTTCTCACAGTTGGCAATGAAGCCAACCCCACAGGCATCTCGTTCCTCGACTAACCACCGTGGTCCAGCATAGGGACTCATTAACCCAGTATTACCTGAGCTTTGATTGACGTCATTCAGTTGTTGGGTTTGATTCACATGAATGTTTTCCATAGGCCAATCCTACACTTGTGCGCTTAAAAATATTGATTGCAGTTTGTCTTGTCAATGATTGCATTGACAATAAAGTAGTTGCGGTTCTAAAGGATCAAAAACTGGTCAAGCGGCAGTTCAGACTACCTGCTGCTGAATCTGCCGTTGTCCTAAGACAGCCACATAGTAAGGTTATTACGAAACACCCAGGTTGGTTCTTGCAAGCTTTCGCTAACGACCCTGTTGCCGCTATTCGGATCGAGTCAAGCTTTTTAGCACGCTTAATGACTGAGCGAAGCTTAAAGACCCCTGGTTTGGTTCCGAACTAGGCTTAAACCACTATTACTATTATGACGTTAAGGCTCAAAAGAGAAGTCATTAATTCTTAACATTGAATGGAATTTACCTTTAATCCGGCAAAAATTATTTCTTACCTACTGACAACATCCCTTTGCTTTCCCTCCCCTGCTTCCCCTGCTCCCCCTGCCCCCTGCCCCCCTGCTCTCTTCTCCTCCGGCACTCAAATCTCCTTAAACGGTCAAACTTGGCCCGCTACTTGGAACCAGTGGCAAGTGGATGCTAAAGACAAGGTTCACACTGGCATCAGTGATGCGGGAGTAACGCAAGTACTGGGAGTGGAGTTGTTAAATACAGAAAATCCGGCGAAACAACCCGTGAAGTGGTTTTCTCAACCTACAACCACGCCTCTTGTCTTAGACAGTTGGCTAAAGGGAGGGTATCGCTATCTGGATGTGACAGAGTTAGCGCAAACGGCGGGTTGGCAGCTAAGAGCCTCTGGCAATACGCTCCTGATTACCACACCACCAGTTAGAGTGGAGGCAATTCACCGTTCTCAGCAACCTTGGGGCGAAAGCATCGTCGTTGATTTAGATCGCCCAACCCCCTGGCAAGTCACCCAGCAGTCAGCACCAACTCCTCTAAAGTTGCCATCCCAAGTGGGTGAAGTCAAGCAGCCCCCCACTCAAACCTGGGTAATCACAATCGATGCATCTCCCCCTGCTCCCTGCCCCCTGCTCCCTGCCCCCTGCCCCCTGCTCCCTGCCCCCCTGCTCTTCTCATCTCCCGCCCAGACCACCCTCGAAGTGAACGTCCCAGATGGCTTCTCGCCTGGCGTTACAACCTTGCTTAATCCCAATCGTTTAGCGATCAATTTTCAACCAGATGCTTGGCCCGCACGTGATATTCTCTGGGCACCGGGGTTGCGCTACAGGCAGCAATTCGTGGGTGTAGACGCTGCTCGCTTTCCAGTTGTGTGGTTGGAAATTAATCTCCACGCCTCTGGGCTAATGCTCAAACCGATTTGGAGTGACCCTACCACCCTCGTAGGCACTGCTCCCTTAATCCAAACTGCTCAACGCTATGCCGTCGCTGCCGCAATCAACGGTGGTTTTTTTAATCGCCACGAACAATTACCCTTAGGTGCTATTCGCCGTGACGGTCATTGGTTATCAAGTCCGATTCTTAACCGGGGCGCGATCGCCTGGAATGAGCTTGGGCAGATAAAAATTGCTCGTCTCAGCCTGCAGGAAACCTTGACGACTTCTCTTGGAGAGCGCTTACCTATTCTGACTCTCAACAGCGGCTACGTCCAGGCAGGCATTGCCCGCTACAC
>JAABUQ010005398.1_pt1 | contig 20474 bp, 13 predicted proteins | sample 5560001 | NCBI WGS metagenome assembly JAABUQ01 (sample SAMN10711888, study PRJNA513371) | rock metagenome | isolation source: Antarctica rocks | place: Antarctica: Victoria Land, Finger Mt nord | collected 2015-12-18
GCGGATGCTGACGGCGGTGGCGACCTGCCGCCAGCACGGCCGCGACATCCTGGACTACCTGACGAGTTGCTTCGAGGCACGCTTGGCAGGTCGTGACATCCCCTCGCTGCCGCCGAACTGATGAGCTATCGGCAGCACCGGGCCGTGAACGGCTACCCGCCGGAGGTGTCGCAAGAAACTCGCGATCAAACCTTTATGGCATCGACCCGATCAATCAACACCAACCTTGTCCCGTGAGCCAAGGTCGCTTCGAGGCGATTTCGCCTCCCTCATGGCCTCGACCCGCCGTTTCAGGGCGTCCACCTCGTCCCGGTGCTCGGCCACGTACCAGGCGTCGAGCAGGGCCAGGTAGCGGGCCTGGACGTCCTCGGGGAGGTGGAAGAAGCCGGACATGTGCCGCTTCCGACAGGCCGGGCTGCCGCAGGCGCAAGACCATTCGGTGTCGCCGTCGCCGTTGACGCAATAGTCATACGTGATCTCGTCGCCGGGCTGGATGTCCCGCAAGGCGACGACGTGGCGGTCCCCGGCGATCGTCCTGATGTACGTGTTCGGGTCGCAGCGGTGATTGATGAAACGCTCGGGCGGCTGCATCAGGACGACCTTGCCGTCGGCCAGGTAGTCACAATGCCGCTCTTCCTCTCCCTTCTTTGGGACGAGGGGGTTGGCATCGGTCACGACCCGGGAGTCGTCGATCTTCAGGACGACCTCGCCGGGCCAGAAGCGGGCCGACGAGAAGACGCCCGTGCCGTGGATCGGCGAGTCGGCGGTGTAGACACGGCTCATCAGCCCTCCTCGGGGTGCGAGAGGTGATCCGGATTCCGATCCATGACAGCTCCAGAACAACGCCTCCAAGGCGTCACAGGCCGACCGCCCCCCATCCTCCCGCCGGACGAGTTTGCCGACCTCCGTGGCCTTCGGCGAGATGAATCCGAGACGACATCCCTGACTTGCGGGGAAGGACTCAGGCTCCATCGCCATCGACCCGGCGGATTCCCCGACCGATCCTGCCCCCAAGGGATCGATTCGTCAACGCTCGTACCCCCACTCGTCGAAGCTCCGGCCCCATTCGTCGGCGATGCGAAGCCGGAGGGGCCCGGGGAGGTCATCGAGCCGGTTCTTCCGATAGCCGGCGATCGAGCCGAGGTACGTCTCCAGGCGAGGCCGGAGGTCCCCGAAGCCCGTCAGGCCGAGGGACTCGTAGATCGACCCGACCACGCCGATCGGCTCTCGCTCCAGGTCCTCGTAACCGACGTCGCAAAGCCGTCGCTCGGGGATCAGGCCCCGCTGCTCGAAATAGGCGTCGTGCATCTCGGTGTAAACGCCCAGGATCGGATCGTCGCCGTCCGGCGGCGGGGATTCCTGGAACCGGAAGACGGGCTGGACGGACCGGATCGTGTGCCTGGTCGAACGGAAGACCTCGTAGGGGTCCCGGTGGATGTGGACGAACCGGGCGTCGGGGAAGAGATCCAAAAGGAGCCGGATGCGGGCGGTGTGCGGCGGGGATTTGAGGAGCAAGGGGCGACCGTGCTTCAGCGTCAGCTTCTTCAGGAACGTGGCCAGGGCGTGCCCCCAGCGCGCGACCTCCTCGTCGGGGACGCCCCGGAAAGTCAAGCAGCGGTCGTAGCCGGCCCGGTCCCTGGGGAAGTACCAGGCCATGTAGGGCGACAGGCCGGTCATCGCGCCGAGGGCAAGCTCGTCCTCGCCCGGGACCCCCGCGCCCAGGGCCATCTCGTCCTGGTAGCGCCGCCGGACGACGAGCTTGTCGGCCAACGGGGCGGCCCATCGCTCGCCGGTCAGGAAGGAGTGCGGGTTGAGCACCTGGAAGAAGGTCGGGGCGGCGAACCGCGGGTCGAGGGCCAGCAAGTTGTGCAGGTGCGTCGTGCCGCTCCGGTAGTGCCCGAGGATGAACAGCGGGGCCTGGACCTGGGTGGCCTCGATCCTCCGCCGGAACCGCCCCCGCTCGATCCGGGCGTTGACCGAGTTAGAGGCGCCGACGGCGGTCTGGACCAAAGCACGGGGCCAGTGGGGCGGGTCGATGGCGAAGCGGTGACGCCGGAGCAGGGACCACCAGTCGCCGAGGGTCATCCCCTGGAGCGGGTGGAAGACGCGGCGGGCGACGAAGTCCTTGAGCCGATCTTGCACGGCACCATCCCCTCGACGATCACCCCGAGCGTCGCCCCGAATCTTGTCTTGTCGCCGCCTGGAATCCGAGACCCTTGCCATCGGGCATCCCGCGAATCGGCGAACCGATCGACCCTGGGAGCCGCCTTGAACTCGCGACGTCGAGGCAGACCGGATCGGAGGGCGTGGCGACGTTCGAGGCCGACCCGGCGAGACTCGGCCCCTCGATCCGGAGGCCGGACCGTCAGCGGGGGCCTGCCGGCTCGGGCTCGGCCCGGTTCCAGGGCATCCGGGCCAGCATCATCCCCATCCCGCAGGTGTCCGTGACCCCGGCGAACACCAGCCCCGCCCCGACGAAGCCGGCCAGCCCGAGGAAGCCGGGGTGGACGAACGCCCCCAGGGCCGTCCCGATCACGACCAGCGAACCGGCGGCGATCCTCACCTGCCGCTCCAGGGACATCGACACCTCGCCCCGGACCACGGGCAACCCCGCCTTCTCCCAGGCGAGCGTGCCGCCCTCGACGTTGACGACGTTGGCGAACCCGGCGGCGTGGAACCTCTCGACCGCTCGCCGGCTCCGACCGCCCGATCGACAGATCGCGTACAAGGGGCGGTCGTTGTTCCCGTTGCGCGAACCCATGATGGCCTTGGGGTTCAGCCCGTCGAGCGGGACCGACCGCGCGAACTCGGCATGGACCTGCCGGTACTCGGCCGGGGTCCGCACGTCGATCAACTCGCACGGATCGCCCCGCCTCCGCGACGCTTCCAGCTCACCAGGCGTGATCGTGGGAATGTCCATCTCATCTCCCTCCTGTTCGCGAGTTCCGGGAATGGCCCCGAGGAACGGGCGTACTCGAATCCGATCACGCCCTCCGGCGTCCGGGTCGGGCGATCGTCCGCCATCCCCGGCCCATCCTACCAGGGGATCTCGCCCCCGTCGTCGAGGAACTTGCCGGTCGGCGGCTCGTCCATCGTCGCCAGCCTCACGGCGATGGCCGCGCCCTGCTCGACCGTGCGTGGGGCGGCGTCGGTGCCCATCTCGGTCTTGACCCAGCCGGGGCAGACCGAGTTGACCGAGATCCGCTCCCCCGCCAGGTCCTTGGCGAGGGCCAGCGTCAGGCCGTTCAGGGCGGATTTCGAGGAGTTGTAGGCCAGGAGGTTGTTGCCGTAATAGGGCGATTGCGGGTCGCTCAGCGTGCCGAGCGAGCCCAGCGTCGAGGACTGGTTGATGATCCGGGCGGGCGCGGACTTCCGCAGCAGGGGCAGCAAGGATCGGGTGACGGCGAATGCCCCGAAAAAGTTGGTCTCGTAGGTTTCCCTGAGCATCCCCATGTCCAGTTGGGAAGGCTTCGTGCCCGAGACGAATTCGGGGCCGATCCCGGCGTTGTTGACCAGGACGTCGAGCCGCCCGAACTTCTCGTCGAGCCACCCGGCGGCGGCCTCGGCGGTCTTCGGGTCGGTGACGTCCAGCGTGACGCCGTGGGCGTCCAGCCCCTCGCCCCCGAGGCGGGAGGCGGCGTCCTCGACCTTGCGTCCGTCACGGCCCGCGAGGACGACGGTGAAGCCGCGCGCCCCGAGTTGGCGGGCGATCTCCAGGCCGATCCCCTTGTTCGCGCCCGTCACCAGGGCAACTTTCTTGGCGTGCATCGATCGCTCCGCTTTCTCGACAAGAGGTCTCAAGTCCCGACCAGATCATTATACCGTCGCGACGATCTTGCCAACCTGGTCATTCGACTCGTTGAGATCGAGATCGGTCCACGGGAGGCCGAAAGGGCGTCGAGGGTTCGTGTCCTCCCGAAGGCCCGAGTCTCCGATCCTGGGACGAGCCCATGCCTGCGTTCAACCCGGCGGGCCACCTTCCTCACCAGGCCTCAAGCGTCTCATCTCCCGTCCAATCGTCCCGACCGATGAGGCGTGCCCTCGATCCCGAGCGGCTTTTCCATGAACACGGCCCGCTCGGTCGGGTGGTCCCAGTAGCGGGCCGCCTCGACGAACCCTTGCCCCCGGTACAGGGCCAGCGCCCCGGCCATCTCGGGGAGGGTGTCCAGGACCATCCGCCGGTAGCCCAGCCGCTCGGCCTTGCGGACGACCTCCTCGACCAGGAACCTCCCGACGCGCCGCCCTCGGTGCTCGGGGGCGACGTAGAGCCGCTTCATCTCGCAGGTGCCGCCGCCCAGGTCACGCATCGCCACGCACCCGACCGGGGTGTCCCCGTCCCTGGCCAGCAGGAGGCACCCCGAGGGCGGGGCGTAGCGGCCCGGCAACCCGGCGACCTCGGCGGCGAAGCCCTGGACGTCGAAGATCAGGCAGACCAGCGGGTCGTACTCGGCGGCGAAGGCACGGAGCAAGCTCCGGACATGGCCGAGCCCCTCCTCTCCCTCGGCGTCCTCCACGCGGATCGACGGGTCGCTCGCCCTCATCGCCCCTCGCCCCCCGCCGACCGGAGCCCGGCGAACCCGTCGATGCTCGCCTTGTTCTCCCGGGCCTTGTAAGGCTCCATCCCCTCCGGCCCCTTCTCGTTGGCAGAGGCGATCAACCGGGATCGCTCGCCCTTGTCCTCGAAGAGGGGCACGGCGAACCCGCGCGAGTCGACGACCCGCTCCCCTTGACGCCGACGAGCGGGTCGTGGCTGGACCAGGGGAGCGGTCCTCCGGCGAGGTCTCCGTGAACCCGATCCGCCGGGATGTGTTCCGGGGCGTGGCGGCATGAAAGAAGGCGATCCGGGATGACTTGGCCGCTCATGACGAGGGTTCCAAGCCATTCGTCCGGACCGCCTGCGTGGATCTGACATCGGATCGGGTCGAGGGGGTTCGCGAGCTTATTTCCATCCGGGACACTCGCATGGAGCCATCGAGAGCCCATCGGAAAGGACTCGCTCCTCGCGGGAGTTCACGGCCTGAAGAGCCGGCCGATGATCGGCGCGGGTGGTGCCGGCAAGCCGGCCGCGCGACCTCCACGGAACACCCAATCCATCCATTGCTTCACGATCAATTCGCCCGTGTCCTTGTAACGGTAATAGTACGCCGGCGACCTTCGCCACGAATCTCAACGCCAGGGGAACCCGCCGGGGCCGAGGGCCTTCCAGACCTCGCCCGTGCCCCCTTTCCCGATCCGGGAGATCAGATGAAAGCCGGGGACCGGCTCCGCGCCGGGACCGAACCCCAGGCCGGAGTGGTCGGTTTCCCCCCGCTCGTCGCCCGGCACCGGGGCGCCTCGTCGCGAGGTGGCGCGAGAAGGGCCCTGCGGCATGGGCCCGGCATCGGCCAGCTCGTGGATGAGCCCGGGAATCAGCCTCCCATTTTCATCGGGACAAAAATCGTCGTTAACCATGCATGACATCCACTTTCATCATGGATCGTGATGGCCGCTTCCCGGGGTTAACTTCCCTCGGGATCGCCGCCTTGGGCGCGTTGACCAGCGAGAGCATGACTGATGGATGATACATCGCGAGGCATCAGGGGCCCGGGAATCCGGTGGTCGAGCGGAAAAGAGTCGGGAGGCGCGACATCGATCGAAACCCATTCAACAGGTTGATGTCCGCACGGCCGACTCCTCCAGCAGGAGGCCGTACTTTTTCATCTTCTGCTAAAGCGTGGTCCGGTGGATGTTGAGCGCCAAGGCCGCCGTGTTTCGGTTCCATCTCGAAGCCTAGAGGGCCTGGACGATGATCCGCTTATCGGGCTCTTCCATCGCTTCTTTCAAAGTCCCGAGGTCGTACCCGGCGCGGGCTCGGGGCTCGCAAGCATGGAGGCGGGGTCGCGAGGCGCGGACCGGCGAGACGCCGCCGGCGAGGTTGGCCCGGGTGATCTCCGGCTCCTCGGCCAAGGCCAGGCCGCGACCGACCAAACTTTCCAGTTCCCGGACGTTGCCCGGCCAGTCGTGGCGGTCCAGGAATTCGATCGCCTCGGGGGTGAAGCGGGTGCTCGGCCGGGCGGAATCGCGCGAGAATTTCTCGCGGAGACGGCCCGAGACCTGGCGAGGGCGGTCGCCGAGGCCCGCGCCCGGGGGATCATCCACCGCGACCTCAAGCCCGCCAACGTCCTGCTCGCCGCGTCGGGGCGGGCGGGTGCCGGCCCCATCCCCAAGCTCACCGACTTCGGCCTGGCCCGGAGGGGAGACGCCGACGGGGTGACCGAGACGGGCGTCGTCCTCGACTCGCCCGGCTACATGGCGCCCGAGCAGACCGGGCTGGCCCGGGACGTCGGCGAGGTCGGGCCGGCGACCGACATCCACGGCCTCGGGGCCATCCTCCACGCGAGCCTCACCGGGCTGGCCCCCTACGCCGGCCAAAGCTCCTGGGAGATGCTGGTCCGCTCCGCCCGGGGATCGCCCCGGTCGGCGCGGGCCCTGCGCCGCGACGTCCCCCGCGACCTGGCGACGATCATCGACAAGTGCCTCCACGCGTCGCCCTCGCGGCGCTATCGATCGGCCGGGGACGTGGCCGACGACCTCGAACGGTTCCTCGAGGGCCGGCCGACCTCCGCCCCGGAGCGATGGCTCAAGTGGGCGCGACGCCGCCCCGCCCTGGCCGCGTCCGCCGCGCTGGCGGTCGTCGCCTCGCTCGGCACGGTCGCGGGGACCGTCTGTCACGTCGCCGCCATCAACAAAAGTCCAAGGGACCTGGCCGACGAGCAGGGTAGGACCCGGGCCGCGCAGGCCTCGGCGACCTCCGCCCGCGACCAGGCGAGGCGCGCCCTGGGCTTGCTCTCCGACGACGTCGTCCGGCGGATGATGGAGCGAGGGGCCGCCCTGAACGTCGACGACCTCGCGTTCTTGCGCAAAGTCCGCGCCTACTACCAGGAATGGCCGCTCGAGCTGGACCCCGCGGCGGCCCTGAATTTCCGGGGGTCGGGGCTCGCGCGGGTCGCCGCCATCTTCGAGGCGATCGATCAGCACGACGACGCGAGATCCTGCCGCGAGGCGGCCGTCGAAGCCTATGACGAGGCCCTGCGCCGGGGCCTGGGCGGCCCGGAGATGGTCTCGACCCGCCTGGTCGAGGGCGAGCCGGCCGTCTTCGACCCGACCCAGATCCTGGGTCGAAGGATCGCCCCGGGGTCCACCTGGCGATCGCCCGCGAACTCCTCGCCGCCGGGGACCAACCCGGGGCGAGGTCCGCCGCGGAGCAGGCCGCCGCCAGCCACGAGGCGGCCGCCGAGGCCGCGAAGATCCTCGACGCCCTCGCCGCCAAGGCCGAGGCCCGATAGCCCAACCCGCCCCCACCAGGGATCGACTCCACCCCTCGCCGGCGGATCACCCGGACCTCAACCGCCCTCCGGCCCCGACACGTCCGGCGCCTCGGCCGCCATCGATCGGGCGACGCCTTCGGGTCCGTCCAGACGGGCCAGCTCGGACAGGTATTTCTCGCCGGCGACGGGGTCGGTCATGTGGATATAAGCGGCCCAACCGAGGAGGGTCGAGAGCGACTCCCCTTCGAGCGCGGGCTTGCCCCGGAGGCGGTTGTGGACGGCGGCCCGGAGGCGTCGCTTGAAGTCGCGGGGGACGCGCGGCGGGCCGTCGCCGTTGACCACCAGGCCGGTGATCCGTTGCCGGCCGCCGCTCCGGGCGACGGCGGTCTTGTCGGGGTGGATCGCGAACCCTTCGCCCTCGACGATCCGGCGGATCGAACCGAGGAGCGTGCCGACGCGGGGCGGGCCGCCATGCCCGGCGGGCAGGCTGAACGTGAGGTCGTCGGCGTAGCGGGTGTATCGCCAGCCCAGCTTCCGGGCCAGGCCGGCGAGCCGCCGGTCGAGCCGGAGGCCCAGGGTGTTGGTCAGCGCCGGGCTCGTCGGCGCCCCTTGCGGGAGGCAGCGCGGGCCCAGGGCCACGTAGTAGGTCTTGCCGTCATGCTCGACGACCTCGCGGGGGGACTCGGTGCAGAGCAAGGCCAGGAGCGTGGCGACCTCCTCGCGGTAGCCAGCCTTGCGGAAGACGCCCTTGACCCTCGGCAGGGTGACGGTCGGGAAGAAGTCCTTGATGTCCACCTTGACCAAGAGGTCCGGGTCGGGGTGGGCCGAGGCGTTGGTGAGGGTCGAGCGGTCGGCCAGGAATCCGTGGACCGACCCGTGCACGAGCAGCTTCTCGACGATGTTCCGCAAGACCCAGCGTTGGGCCTCCTTCAGCCTCGGCATCGGCGCCCAGATCGCCCGCTCGGAGCCGTCCCGCTTGGGGATCGTGAAGCGGACGTAATGGATCGACGAGGCGACGTCGCGATGGTAGGCCATCCAGCGGAGCTCGGCCACGGTCAGGCCGAGGGCCTCGGCCAGTTGCCCGGCCGAGTCGAGCGGCGGCAGCTCGTTCTCGGCGGCGCGGGCCTCGGCTTCGGGCAGGTCCCACTTGTCGGGACCCCGGCCGTCGGCCCAGAAGACCCCTTCGCCGAGGTGGACGATGTGGGCGGCCTTGTGGGCGGCCCATGCCTGGCGGCCCAGCTTCCGACGCTCCTCGGCCTCGACCTTCAGCGACTTCTTGTAGGCGTCCCGCTCGCGGTCCGACATCGCGTCGGTCTCGCGACGCTGGACCACGAAGCCCCGCTCGACGAGCTGGGCCTCGACGTAAGGCCGGACGCCGCCGGCTTGCTCGACGGTCCGCCAGAGGTCGATCAGGTCGGATTGTCGGATTCGGGCCATGCCGGACACCCCTCGGATCATCCCGCCGTCGCGTCGAGGAACCCGCGCGATTCCAGATCGTCGACCCGCGCCAGGTACGCGGCGCTCGCCGCCTCGTTGCTGTCGAATGCGAATGTTTGCAACCGCGAAGGTTGGTCGTCGGTACCCCAGCGGATCTTGAGCCGGCGACGCTCGAGCGAGACCTGATAGACCTCCTCGCCGGCCTCGCCCCGCCTCGAGAACGATCGGGTCTCGACCATGATCGACCGCTTCGGGTCGCCCCCCTGGAGACGCCGGGCTTCCTGGGCCGCGTAGGCCAGGCGGAGCGCGATCAGGTGGACGCAAGGCCCGGCCTTCAGCCCCTGCTTGCGGAACGAGGCGCAGGTACACTCGGCCTTGGCCGCCTGCCCTTCGTCGGACAGGAGCATCCGCGGCCGGTATTCCCGCTTGTCCTCGGCGACGACCACCTGCCCGGTGAGCTCCAGGCCGGCGCCCGGGATTCGGTTCTCGGAGGCGATCTTGACGGCGTCGCGACGGGCCATGAGGTCGAACGCGGTCCGCTCGCGGAGGTCGCGGAACTCCAGCCGGGTCGGGTCGATCGGGGCGTCGGTGAGGGGGCGGAGGCGGTAGACGTCGTTGGCAAGGTCGTACATGATCCGGCCCTGCTGGCAGCCGAGTTGGAGCGCCTCGACCAGGGCGGGCCAGGCGAGGCCGGTTTCCTTGGCCAGCTCGCCGGCCCCGGCGGACCATCGGGCCCGGAGGTGGGCGAGCACCGAGTCGAGGGGCTTGGTCGTCGACTCGGACTTGCGGGGCAGGAGCAGGTCGAAGTTGAGCGCCTGGGACCAGTTGGCGGCGGTGAAGCCGGTCAGGCCGAGGGTCAGCGACATCCCCCGACTCCGGAGGACCCAGAAGCTCGGCAGGCCGCTGCCGAGGACATGGACCTCGACCTCCTCGGTGAACGGCAGGAACCGCTGCAAGAGCGACAACCGGCGACGGCCCCAGAGCCGGACGACCCGCCCCCCCTTGCCCTGGTACGGGCCGCTCGTCGCGGGGATCACCTCGTTCCAGGGCTCCAGGACCAGCCTCGGGGCTTCGCCGGGGACCAGCTCGATCCGGAGCCCCCGGCGCTGGCCCTTGCGGTCGGCGTGCATCCGGAGGTGCCTCAGGGCGTTGTACAGGTCGATCGGCGCCAGGGCGAATCGCTCGCGGGGGAGCGCGGCGGACGACTGGACCTGGAGGAACCCCCGGAGCCAGGAGTCGGGCACGCGGATCTGCTTCTCGAGGACCTCGCCCGCCGTGCTCGTGGCGAACGTCACGCCCTCCTGATTGATGCCGAGCCTGGTCTCCCGGTAGCTCCTCATCTGCTGGAGCCCCTGGAACAGGGCCTGGCTGAAGTCGATGTTGGTCGTCCCGAAGGTCGGCGAGCCGGCGGGCTCGAAGGCATCGAGGTCGACGCCGAGCTTGGCGTAGGCCCCTTCGTCCTTGCTGAAGACCTCGAAGAGGACCTGGTCGGGGTGGACCGTGATCACCGGGTCGAGCACGACGAAGGCGGTCGGGTCGTTCCGCAGGAGCCACGAGAAATACTCGCGCTGGGCCTGCCAGTTGTTCAGGGTGGACGACTCCCGACGCATCCGCTGATACGCCAGGTAGGCGGTCCGGTCCTTCGGGACGTAGCGGAAGTCGCTGGCGACGACGGCGTGGATCGCGGCCATCCCCTCGCGGAACCGGACCGGGTCCTTGATCGTGGCGTCGAACCGCACGGGATCGCGGCGGAGGTTGCCCGCCAGGGAAAGGCGGGCGGTCCCCTCGGTGGTGACCAGCGAGCTGACGCCCGCGTAGGACAGGTGGACCTCGGTCCCCTCGGGCGGGGCCGGCTCCGAGGGGTCGTCGCGAATCTCGTCGCCGGCGCTCATGATTTCACCTCGGCCTTCGCTTGCGCCTTCCCGGACTTCTCCCTCGCCCGGCCCGATCGGCGGAGCGATCGCCAGGCGGCCTTGCGAATCCCCTCGTCCTCCTTCGCGTCCGCCCCGACCTTCCGGAGGACCGCCTCGGCCGGCTCGAGGGCCATCGCGCCGAGCCCTTCGAGGGCCCCGAGCCGGGCGGCCTCGGGCAAGGACCGGTCTTCGAGGACCGCGGCCAGGGTCGCGACCTCGCCCCGATCGATCAGGGCGGGCAGGACCACCCCCTGGGAGTGGACCTGCTTCGAGGCCGCTCGGAGGATCGAATCCACGGGCACCTTCCCTTCGAGCGTGAGCCGGCGGAAGCCGACCGCGTCGGTGAGGAGTCGCTCGGCGAGCGATCCGGCCTTTTCGGGATCGAGCCGGGCGAGGGCCTGGGCCGCGATGGCCCGGCCCTCGGGGTCTCCCACCAGGGCGGCCGACTCCAGGGCCTCGACGGCGCCCGGGGTCGCCGGCTTCGAGGCCAGGGCGAGCATCGCTTCGCGGCGGATCGGCCGGTACTCCAGGTCGTCGGGCCGGGTCGCGACGACCCCTTCGAGGAGCTTGGCGGCGACCCCCAGCCGGCCGGCCGCCCAGGCGAGGCTCCGGAGGCAGGGCGTCAGCGCGACGGCCAGGTGATCCTCGCCGGAAAGGTCGCGGATGCCGCCGACGGACCGCGCCCGCTCCGTTTCCCAGGCGGCTTGCCAGCGGCCAAAGGCGGCCACGACGGACGGGGCGGCGTCGGCCGCCCCGTCGCCGGCCCGGCCGAGCACGTGGGCGGCCAGGGCGGCGGTGGACGGGTCGGGGCTTTCGAGGGCGGCTTTCGCCTCGACGACCGGCAGGGTGGGCCGATTCAGGAGGCACCCTTGGAGGCTCTCGCGGACATCTCCGGGGCACTTCGGCAGGATCTCGAAGATCCTCGCCGCCTCGCCCCGGTCCCGGACCCGTTCGAGGATCTCGTCGAAATCGTCGAAGAGGAGCACGTTCTCATTCTGGAGGGCGGCGTAGTCGGGTTCGAGCGACGCCGGGCCGAAGACGCGGCGGGCGCTCTTGATCGCGGCTTCGTGGGTCGCCCGAGGGTCCCAGACCGGGAGCGTGGCGAGGAGCTTGAGCAGGAGGTCGCGGGTGGCGGGGTCGTCGTCATGGCCGAGGAGTCCGATGGCGACGTCCTGGAAGGGGCGCGACGGGTCGGCCGCCCGGCCGCGGATGAGTTGCCAGCCCGTCCGGGCGTTGAACCAGCGGAGCCCCTTCAGGGCCGAGAGGGCCACGCCCGAATCTCCCCTGGCCTGGCGTTCGAGGAGCGCGAGGACCTCGCCCGCCCGGGGGGAGCGGGCCATGTGGCCGATGGCCTCGGCGGCCGATTCCTGGAGCGCGTGCCCGTCCTCGCCCGCGAGCTTGAGCAAGGTCTCGAACGCCCGCTCGTCGGCCAGCTCGCCGAGCGCGAGGACGGCCCCCCGGCGGACGTCCAGGTCGGTCGCGAAGTCGACGCTCGCCAGCAGGACGTTCAGGCCGTCGCCGCGGCCGGCATGGGCCAGCCCCGCGGCGGCGAGGAACTGCGTGGTCGGGTCGCGATGCCCGAGCGCCTTCCGGAGCGGCTCGGCGTCCCCCTCGCGCTTCCGGAGCCGCCAGGCGAGGGCCTTGACGACCTCGCGACGGGCCGGGTCGTCGGGGTGATTGGCCAGGGCGGCCAGGGGCGGGTCGACCACCTTCCCGGGAGCCCAACGGGCCCCCGGGATCAGCCGGGCGAGGAGCTTCGCGTCGGCCGGCGCCGCGAGGCGATCCAGGAGGCGGGCCAGCAAGTCGTCCCGGCGCGGGTGCTGCTGGCGGAGCCAGCGGTCGTCGGCCTGCTCCCCCTCGGGGTCGTCGATCGCTTGATCGTAGCCGCTGACCATCAGCAACGCGGCGAACGCGGCCTCGCGGCGCTTGGGGTCCTTCTCCAGGATCGTCAGCAAGCGGTCGGCCGACTCGACGCCCCGGAACCGGCCGGCGGCGCGGATCAGGTCGTCGGCGAGGGCGGTGCCGGCGGGGTCGTCGCCGACCCGGTCGAGCAAGGCGGTCGCGGTCCGGGGGTCGCCCAGGGCCTCGATCGCCTGGATCGCCCGGCGCTGCGCCTTCGGGTCGGCCGCCGAGGCGAGCAGGCCGACGAGGGCCTCGAAGGCGGCGGGGTCCTTCTTGGTCGCCAGCTCGAAGGCGGCCGCCTCCCGGATCGCCGCGTAGCGCGACCCGAGGGCCCGGCGGAGCGGGTCGCGGGCGGCCGGGTCCTTCTCGTACTCGGCCGCCAGCCAGGCGACGCCTTCCCGACGGAGCCGCTCGTTGGCGGCTTCCAGGGCCCGGGTCCCGACGGCCACCGGGCCGAGCCTGGCGACCAGGAGCCTGGCCGCTTCCAGGGCCAGGTCGTCCTTGCGGGCGAGCACGGCCTGTTCCAGGACGGCCCGGCCTTCCGCCTCGGACGCCCCCCCGGTGAGCAGCTCCAGCCCCCGGACGCCGAGGTCGACGTGGCCGGACGCCAGGGCCTCGGTGGCGAGGCTCGAGGGCGGCATCCCCAGCGCCTCCGCCTGCTCGAAGGCCTGCGACCGGACGGCCTGGTTGGGGTCGCCGAGGGCCTGGACGAAGACCGGCAGGGCGCCCCGGGCGTGGCGCGGGTCGACCCCGGCCAGCTTGAGGAGGTGGGCGAGGGCCGATTGCCGGACCTTGTTCGCCTGGGCGTCGGGGCCACCCCCCTGGCCCTTGGCCTTGGGCGACGCCGGCTCGCGGACGAGGCCGACGTAGGCGCCGAAGGCCAGGTCCTGGAGCTGCCCGGCGGTGTACCGGGGCGGGACCGGCTTGCGTTCGCCGGCCCGGGCGCGGAGGCCGGCCAGCTCCTTGGCGAACCGGGTTTCGTGGACTTTCCAGGCCTGGTCGAAGGCGTCCTGTTCCTCGGCGTCGAGGTGCCGGAGGAGCCGGGCGGTCCGGACCCGGAGCCGATGCTCGCCGTGGACGAGCATCTCGGCCAGGGCGTCGATGGTGGCCTCGGGGACCTTCCAGTCGGGCTTGTCCCCCTTGTCGTTGACCAGCCCGGCCACGAATCGGGCGAAGGCGACCGGGTCGGCCAGCGCCTCGATCGCCCTCGCGGCGGTCAAGCGGAGCCGGGGGGTCCGGCTCGACAGGCAGGCCAGGGCCCGGGTGGCCGTCCCCTGGGGGTCCTTCCACTCCCGGATCATCATCAGGAGCAGGGCCCGGGAGCGAACCTCGTCCTTCGGGTCGTCGAGGAAGACGACCAGTCGGTCCTCCCCGGCGTCGCCGAGCGCCAGCGCCGCGGCGACCTGGCCCCCGACCGAGATGATCTTGCCCCCCGCCTCGGAGAAGACGAGCGAGCCCACCGAAGCGTCGCCCAGGCAGGCCAGGCCGTGGGCGGCCCGGTACTTCACCTCGGGGTCGGCGTGCTGGAGCGCCTGGCGGAGGGCGTCGGTCCGATCGAGGGTCGAGACCCGGGCCAGGGCCAGGGCGGCCCCCTTCCGGATCGCCCCGTGGGGGCTGTCGAGCGACGGGATCAGGTGGGGCAAGGCGGCGGGGTCGCCCAGCTCGCCGAGGCCGTCGAGGGCCGCTTCGGCCAGGTTGAGCCAGTCGGCCTGGCGTTCCTTCTCCTCGGGCTCGGGGGCGATCGCCAGGGCGACGAGCGGCCCGAACGCCTTGGGGTCGCCGTGGCGGGCCAGGGCCTTGGCGGCGCGGAGCCGGACGTCGGGGTGGGCGTTGTCGAGGGCTCGGGCCAGGGCCGGCAGGGCGTCGGCGTCGACCAGCGAATCCAGGGCCGCCCGGCGAACGGCCTGGTCGGCGTCGTCGAGGGCCCGGGCCAGGAGGGCTTGCGAGGCGGCGGTCGGCTTCTTGACCAGCCCTTCGACCGCCTTCATCCGGAGGTCGGGATGGCGGGAGCCGAGGGCGGCCTCGAGGAATTCGAGCCCCTTGGTCTTCTTGAGGGAGAAGGCGAACGCCTCGCCCCGGAGGGCCGCGTCGGGGTCGTTGAAGAATTCGAGGAGGAGGTCGAGCCCCCAGGGCTCGGCGACCTGGGCGATGACCTCGGTCAGGACCTCGCGGCGGACGTCCGGGTGGACGCTCCGGCCGGCGAACCGGAGCGTGCCCGCGCCCCCCCCGCCGACTTGCAGGCCCAGGACCGCCTTGAACGCCTCGGACCGGACGGCCGGGAAGCTGTCGTTGAGGGCGCGGGCCAGGAGCGGCCCGGCGGGCTCGCCGCCGGACGGCTTGCGGGCCTCGGCGACGAGCGCCTGCAAGCCCCGGCGGCGGACGTCTTCGTGCGAGGCGTTCAGGCCCGACTCGGCGGCCAGCAGCGGCTCGCCTTGATGAATCCGGGCGAGCGCGGTGAAGGCGGCGTCGCGGACCTCGGCCTCCTTGTCGTGGAGCAGGGAGCGGAGCCGCTCGATCGCCCGGGGGTCGTCGAGCGCGGCCATCGCCCGGCAAACCTCGGCCCGGGCGGACTTGTCGTCCTCGCGGCTGAGCTGGAGCAGGAGGCCGAACGCCCGGGGGTCGCCCAGGATGGCGAGGCCCCGGGCGCCCCGGAGGCAGGTGTCGAGCGACCGCGCGGCCGAGGCCTGGAGCAGGGGCTCGACGTCGGCCCCTTCGAGGGGCGCCTCGGGGGCCTTGCCCTTCGGCTTCTTCGGCTCCTTCTCGGCGGGGGCGGGTTCCGGGGGCGGCCCCTCCAGCTCGACGAGCTGGCGCCGCAACTCGGGGTCGCGCGACCGGAGGGCCCGGAGCAGGCGGGGCCGGGTGTGGAGGGCGAGGAGGAACGCGGCCTGGCGGAGGGCGGGATCGGCGTCGTCGGAGCAGCGGCGGAGGGCCGATGGCACCGAGGGATCGTCGAGCAGGCGGCGACGGTAGAGCCGGACGAGGGCCCCCCGGCGGACGTCAGCGTGCTTCGAGCCGAGGGCGATCAGGTTCGCCTCGGGCGACTTCGGGTCGTAGGCCGATTCGAGGGACACCAGCGCCGCGAGGCGGACCTCGGGCGTCTTGGAATCGAGGGCGGTGGTGAGCCGGGAAAGGGCCTGGTCGTCCTGGTTGGCCAGGGATTCGAGGGCCTCGACGGCGAGCTTGCCGACGTCGGCCTTCTCGGCCTTCAGGGCCAGGTCGATCGGCCGGAGGCTCGACTCGCCCAGGTGGCGGCGGAGCCCCCGGAAGCTCGCGACCCGGACGGCCTCGTCGGCGTGGCCGAGGCAGCCTTCGAGGAGCGCCGGGGCCCTCGGGTGCGCCGAGGCCCCCAGCAGCCCGGCGGCCTTCAGGCGGAGCGCGTGGTCGGGGTCGGCGACCTGCTCGGCGATCAGCTCGACGCTCCGGGCGTCGCCGAAGCCGGCCAGGTCGTCGAGCGCGGCCTCGCGGCGCGGGGCCTCGTCCTGGGCCAGTTCGTGCTTGGCCCGGGCGTAGGCGTCGTGGACCCGGAGCGACGGCTCGCCGATCTTGCCCGCCGCGTCGACGGGGAAGAATCGGAGCGTGTTGTCGTCGCAGGCCGCGACCAGCCGGGGACGCTCGTGGACGGTCACGATCGCCATCGCGACGACCCGGCCGACGCCGTCCTTGGTCGTGGCCGGCTTGACCGCCCCGGCCCTCGGCCACGACTTGATCGAGGCGTCCCGGCTGCCCGAGTAGAGCCGATCGCCCGGCCCCCAGATCAGGGCGGGGACGAGGTCGGAGTGGTTGTTGCCGCGCCCCTTGTCCTCGGGCTCGAGCTTGCCCCGGGCGTGGGTCGAGAGCAGCTTCTGGTCGGCCCCGCTCGAGAAGAACCGGAGGTCGTCGGGCTCGAAGAGGATCGCGGTCACGGCCCCCTCGTGGAGCTTGCCCGAGGCGCTCGCGAGGAATTCACCCTTCCCCTCGTCGTCGAAGACCGCCACCGTCCCCTTGCTCGTCCCGACGGCGAGCCATCGGGCCGTCGGGTCGACGGCCAGGCAGGTCCCGGGCTCGGCCAGGTCGAGACTTTGCAGGACCTTGCCATCCTGGCGCGAGAGGATGACGACCCGGGGGCCGACCAGGGCGGCGAGCCGCCCGTCGGCCAGCAGGGCGAGCCCCGAGGCGGGGGCTTCGAGGACCGGGCCTCGCGGCTTCGGGGCCCCGGTCGATGCCTCGTGAAGTTGGCCGTCGCCGCCGGCCAGCCAGAGGGCGTCGCCGTCGGCGACGAGCGCCAGGCCGCCCTTCGGGAGCGCCTCGGCGGCCAGGGTCAACTTGTCGGCGTCGAGCCGGTAGAGGCCGCCGGGCTGGCCTTCGGGGTGGGCGGTGACGAAGGCCAGCGTGCCGCCCATCCCGACGATGGCCTTCACCTCGCCTCGATAGGTCAGGGGCTTGTCGACGATCACGAGTCACCCCCTCGCTCGACCCGCTTCAGGCCGGGGTGGACATGCCGGAGCCGGGTCACGGCCACGAGGCAGGCGTCGCGCTCGCTCCGGCCCCGGGAGACCATGAACTCTTCCATCAGCGGGAGCACGCCCCGGGCGAACTCGGGATCTTCGAGGGCCAGGTCGCGCATGGTCTCGATCAGGGCGAGCTTGGCCTTGCGGGCGGCGAGCGGGACCAGGCGCCGGCCGGGGTCGGCGCCGGCCTCCTGGCGCTTCTCGGGCCGGGGCGGGGGGATCTCGAACAGGGTCCGGCGGAGGAAATACCAGAGGTCCTTCGAGGTCGCCGGCCGCTCCTTGGGGCGGGCCGGCGGGCCGGCGCCGAGGACCTCGGCGCGGGCGGCGGCCTTCTTGGCGGCGGCCCCGATCGTGGGCGGCGGGGGAACGTAGGGCTTCCAGTCGTCGGTGATCCCCCGGTCCCGGTAGAGCGACCAGAGGGTCCGGATCACGAAGCCGCGGACGCGGCGATCGGGGCTCTCGGTCAATCGGTACAGCTCCTCGGGGAGCCGGAATCGGGGCGACCGGCCGATGAGCTGGAGGCCCAGGGCCCGGGTCGCCTCGTCGCCCGACTCGCAGAACCGGAAGACGGCGGCGGGGCCGAGCTTATCGAGGTCGATCCGGTATCGCCGGTGCTCGGGGGCGTCGTCGGCGAGCAGGGCGTCGGCCACGAACTTCCGGACGTCGGCATGGGGGTTCTCGGCCATCCGGACCAGCTCGTCGGACGGGGGCGACCAGCGGGCGAATTCCCAGCGGGCCAGCTCCAGGGCGAGGTCCCGGAGCGGCTTGCGGGTCTCGCGGAACAGGGGCTCGACCCGCTCGAAGGTGAGGAACTCGGCGGGGATCTCCGAGCCGGGGTCGACCGGCCGGTCGGTCTCGGCCAGGGCGATGTCGGGGTGGTGACGGCGGATGTACTTGATGGCGAACTGCGCCAGCGGCGCGTCGGCCGGCCCGGGGCGCCCGCCATCTCCCAGAGCCGCCGGGCGCCGTCGAGCGCCGAGCCTCCGGAGGTTTCGGCGGCCTGCCCGGCGATCCGCTTCAGGAACGCGGTCTCCGAGATGATCTTGATGTTCGCCCCGGCGGCGTTCAGCTCCTCCCCCTTGACCTGCTTGGCGCCCTTCTTGCCGTGGCCGTAGAACGACGAGCCCTCGTCGCCGATGACCAGGTAATGCAGCTTGTTCGTCACCCCCGAGGCCACCGATCCGCCCAGCTTCCGGACGTTCTCCTCGGCTTCCTTGCGCTGCATGGTGGCCATCTTGCCGGTGAACAGGAACGAGGCCCCGCCGAGGTCGACCACGGCCGACGGGGCGACGGCGGCGGCCGGGACGACGGGGGCATCCGGCTTCGGCGCGAAGTCGGCGGGGGTGAACCCCTTGATCATGGTGTCGACGGCGAACCCGTGGTAGCGGGGCTCGGAGCGGCTCGCCAGCTTGAGGAGCCACTCGAACCCCAGCTCGGCGGGGGCGAACCGGCGGACGTCGCGGAGCCAGCCGAGGACCCGCCCGGACGTCGACTCGTCGAAGTCCAGCCCCCGGGCCCAGGTGGGGCCGTCGCGCCGGAGCGAGTTGATCCAGGGGTCGGCCTCCCAGTCGGGATGGAAGGCGAGGGCGCGGAGGAAATCGAGGCCGAGGGCCTGGGCCTTGAGCCGGCCCTCGTCGATCCACCGGCCGACGGTCGGGCCCGAGAGGGGGCGGAGGGACATCCTCCGGAGCGCGTCGCGGTCGAGCGCGTCGAGGTCGAACTGGGCCAGTTGGCCCGTCGCGAATTCGGTGACCCGCGGCGAGAATCGTTCCTCCCGGCGGTCGGCCTCTTCGACCAGCCCGACGAAATACCCGGCGCCGAGCGAGGGGGCGGGATGGGTCTGGAGGAGGAGCGTCCGGATGAACTGGAACGCGGAGGGGCTCACGGCGAACAGCCGGTCCGCGAACCATCCGGGGGTCAGCTCCTTCGCCCCGAAGTGTTTGCGCAAGGCCGCCGAGGCGAGGTCGGGGCCGTGAGTCGATTCGAGGAGCCGGCCCCAGGCCTCTAGCCCGACCTCCTTGCGGGGGTCGCGCGCCTGGAGCAAGTCGGAGGCGAGCCGGCGGACGGCGACCTCGTCGTTGTCGGCCAGGCGGACCAGTTCGTCGACGGGCAGGTCGCGGGCGTGGGTCCGGGCGTAGTCGGCGGCGTAACCTCGGGCGGCGCCCGAGGGGGAGTCGAACAGCCGGAGCACGGCCTCGTGCAGCCCGAGCGGGCGGAACGCGGCCTGCTCGAACCGGGGGACGTTGTTGAGGACCCAGACCGCGAACTCGTCGACCGGGCCGCTCCCCACGCCGATCAGGCGGGCCACCCAGCCGGGCTCGACCTCGCGGAGCGAGGCGCGGAAGTCGGCCTTCAGGGCCTCGGCGGCGAACCGTCGGACCCGGTCGGACCTGGCCCGCTCGAGCAGGCCGAACAAGGGGCGGGGGCTCCTCCGCCAAAGGTCGGCGAACGCCCGATCCTTGAGCAGGTCGGAAGACGACCCCCGGTGGTGGAAGCTGGAGCGGTCGTACTGGCCCGTCTCGTGGAAGAAGATGTGGTTGGCGACCAGCGTCTGGTCCCAGCGGGTCGCGTCCTGATAGTGGGCCAGGACGTCGGCCGAGGCGTCGGCGTAGCAGGCGGGGCGGGTCCTGGCGACCCGCCGGAGATATCGCCAGGCCCGGCGGCGGAGGTAGGACAGGGTCAGCGAGCCGACTTCCGCGGGCGTCGCCGTCGGCGGAGGGGCCGCGTCGAACCGGGCGGCCAGGGCGCCGAGGACCTCGGTGTCGTCGCGTGCCTCGGCCTCCTTGAAGATCCGCTTCAAGGCCCGCCAGGGTCCATACCGGAGCGGGACCCGGGCGATGATCTCGAGCAGGCAGGCGCGGGCGTAGGGGCCGTTGTCGTCCCAGAGGGCCCCGACGATCTCGTGGAGCCGGAGCCGGTCGGGCAGCGGGACCTCGGCGTCGGGGGATTCGAGGGCCTTGAACTGTTCGACCCGGAAGTGACGCTGCTCCTCCGGCGTCTTCGTCTTGGAGAACGGCTTGCCGCGGATCTGGTCGAGGAACTTCGCGAACGTCGGGGCCCCCTCGCGGACGAGCGTCTCGGGGGCCTCGTCGGGCTGGCCGGCCAGGGCCTCGACGAGGCCGACGAGCCCCGGGTCGTTCGATTCCCAGGCGCGGCGGATGTCAGCCAGGCGAAGGCGGGTCGACACGACGGGTTGCCTCGCGACAAGACGTTCGGGACATGACGGGACGCTCGGGACCGCCGAGGGAGAAGGATCGGCCGAAGGCGGGCTGCCCGTCGTCTCGGGTCAGCCCGCCCCCGGAAACCTGGGAGGGTCATCTACTACAAGACCTGGGACATCGAAGGCTCTCCGGCCCGCCCCCGGGGGACGAGCTAGTCCTCGGCCGGAACCCCGATCGGCGGGGTTGCTCCAGGCCCGGCCGAGGACT
>JAABUQ010005400.1_pt1 | contig 20470 bp, 16 predicted proteins | sample 5560001 | NCBI WGS metagenome assembly JAABUQ01 (sample SAMN10711888, study PRJNA513371) | rock metagenome | isolation source: Antarctica rocks | place: Antarctica: Victoria Land, Finger Mt nord | collected 2015-12-18
ACAGCATGATGAGGCAGCCTCCATGGCCGACCTCGAAGAGAACCGTGACACCGGCAGGAACGTCGAACCGCTCAGGCCCAACCCGCCCGATCCCACTTGCCCGCTATTAGAGAACAGGAGCCGACATGATCTACACCGACGAAGACCTCGACAGGATAAAATCGCGCTACGATTTGAGTTCGATCGTGAGCCGTCATGTCAAACTGCGCAAAGCCGGGCGCGAACTGGTCGGGCTATGCCCGTTCCACGAAGAGCGAACCCCGAGTTTCCGTATCAACGACGCTAAGGGCGTCTATCATTGCTTTGGCTGCGACGCGTCGGGGGACATCATCGATTTCGTCCGCGCGGCCGAACGATTGAGCTTCATCGAAGCGGTGCGGTGGCTCGACAACGGCGATACTCGACCGACCGTGTCGCCCGAACGACGGCGCGCCCACGTCGCCGCCGAACGCGCCGAACGTAGCGCGGCGATTCTCGCCGCCCAGGCGCAGTGGCATGGGACTCGTTCGATCAAGAACACTCCCGCCGAGCGCTACCTCCATTCACGCGGGATCGTCGATTCGATGCCAGCATCGATCCGGTTCGGCCGCGTCCCGCTATGGCGGGATCCACGCACCGGAGCCGACGGGCGCTCGTTCCCCGCGCTTGTCGCGGCGTGCCAGAACAAAGCAGGCGAGATCGTCGGCGTGCAACGCGTCTTCCTGACCGAAGAGGGTTGCAAAGCGCCGATCGCCAACCCGAAATTGAGCCTCGGCCAAGTCCGAGGGTGCACGGTGCGCCTTGGACCCGTCGCACGCGAGATCATCCTATGCGAAGGCCCCGAAGACGGTCTCACCCTTCGACAGAACAGACCAGATGCGAGCATATGGGTTTCGCTCGGCACCGGCGCTCTCCCCTACGTCGACATGCCCGACGAAGCGGAGTCGATCACACTCGCGGGCGATAATAACGACCCAGGGCGCGCCGCGGTCGCCGCAGCGACCGAGACATTCAACGCCCAGGGGCGATCGGTGCGATCCATCTATCCCAATCCCGCTTTCAACGACTGGAACGATGAATTGACGGGCAGGCGCGCATGATCGGTTGGCGACATGGAGCGGGCGCGATCGGCGGCATCATCATATCGCTCGCGATCGCATTCGGGCCGACACTCGCACGCCTGGCGCGCCCGGCCTTGGAAACACTCGCACCCGGCGACGCGAGCGATCCCGCCCCGTGCCGCGTGCAATATCCGGGTAACGTCCAACCCGCCTATGTCCACAAGGGACTGGACCGGCGCACCACGACCATCTGCTATCACGCCTACTCGATCGGCTACTCCGGGTTGACGCGCACACCTCTATGGTCGGCCGAGCGACTGACCGCCGATACGGTCGACCACGCCCGCGACTTGGCCCGCGTCGATCAATTCCATCCCGACGACCATCTCCCGGGGCGGGATCGGTCAACGCTCGACGACTATCGTCGATCGGGCTTCGATCGTGGCCACATGACGCCTTCGGGCGATATGCCGACGCCCAAGGCGCAAGCCGAGAGCTTCAGCCTCGCCAACATCGTCCCGCAGACGCCCGAGTTGAACCGGCATCTATGGAGCGACATCGAGCACGACGTCCGCCAGCTCGCCCGCTCGCACACAGCGATATTCGTCGTGACCGGCCCGGTGTTCACCGGCTCGCAACTCGACAGCCTTGGCGGCCGCGTAGCGGTGCCAACGTCGACCTATAAGGCGGTCTACATACCGGGCGCGGGCGCGGGCGCCTACCTCGCCACCAACACCCACAACCCGAGGTTGACCATTACGAGCATCGCGCGCTTGACCGCGACTACAGGGATTGACCCCTTTCCCGGAGTCGACCAGGCGAGCAAAGATCGCACGATCCACCTTCCCAGACCGCGTTCCAGATCCTCGCGCGGCCATCATGCAACGAGCACCCAACAATGACCGACTTCACCCCCTTCTACGACGACAGCTCCGAGTTAGTGATCGGCGACAACGACGCGATCACGATCGAGAACGGGACCAAGGCCGTGTCGATCTACGGCGAGATTGAAATCCGCCGCGACCAGACCGGGCTCGAACGTGCAAGAAGGATCAAAGCGGCGATCGACGCAATCGTCGCAGTGTTGCAGGCCGAACAGTTGCCGGCCTCGATCACGATCACGACGAAAGCTACCCATCGGATCAATAATCCGTTCCGTAAAAGTTGATGTCAGGGTCAGAATACGGCTCAATATGGTCGACCGACTGAATTATATTACCCACGCGATCCCCGATTTGCGGGAGTTCGCCAACGGCCTTCGCGGACAGAATTCACATTCTTATCTAGCGGTCGAATGGGTCATCGAACGCCTTAGCTACGCGGTTAAATTTCTTCTGCCCGATCGGGCAGATTTGCTCGACCTTACTATCCAGCAGCATCACATCGACACGTTACGCCTGCCCTACCCGATCATCGCGATCGAAGCACCGTGGTCGGAAACACCTGCCATCGGCCAGGGTTTGCTCAAACAGGAGGTATCGACGCGCCGGATCGCGCTTTATCTGGACACAAGAACGACCTAAAGCGCCCGACCATGGAGGAGATCGGCGACCGCACAACGGTGTTCGAATTCGGCGGCCTGCGCGACCAGCAACAGGGCTACATCGCCTGGGCACTTGGCGAGTGCCTCGCCGAAGGCGTCCAGATTGCCGACGTAGTGACCGACGACGCGATCGCGAAACTCGCCGCCAAGCTGAAGACCCCGCTCCAGATTGGGCGTCACCTCGTCCGCGCCTTCGAGGCCGGGTTCGAGGCGGGGGTCAAACCCATCGACGCGACCGTCGTCGAAGGCGTGCTCTCTGCGCGCATCGACGACCTCGAGCCGCAGCTGACGCGGCACGGCTACGCGCGCAAGCTAGTGAGAATATGGCCTAAGTTAGTGAGAATGGTTGGGCAAAAACTGCAAGCTAGTGAGAACGATTCGACATTTCCCGCCGTCGACCCACGGCCAGCGGTCCGATACGCGATTCATTATCACTAGCTTCCGTCGTTCTCACTAGCTTCTGTGTTTCACATCCATGCCAGCATGACGACACCGTCCTATCGTCCGGATTGCGTCTGCCAGGAAGAGGGTGGAGCGTTTGGTTGAGATCGAAAGCTGTCCATCACGGCCTCTCGGAATCGAGCGTCTTCGGGGGAGCCGCGGTTCCGCTTCGATCCACCTACCGGCGGCAATGGCAGCGGAAGCAATCATGCACTAACAATCAACACGGACCACTCGATGGGGGTCGGTCATATGTGCAAAGGCAAGCGGACGCGTTCCAGCGCGTCGCGGTCGCAACCGACATGCCCGCGCCGGGCGGCGGCTACATCGTCCGAGGTCTCGCGCCAGGCGCGCAGCTGGTGACCCAAGGTGCCCAGCTGTTGTTCTCGGAGGAGCTGCGGCCGCAAGCGCAAGCTGCGGGCGGTGATCCTGACGGGGGAGGCGATTGAGCCCCGCCCAGCCATCGGGCCTCCAGGCCGGCATCATCGCGTTTGAAATCCGCTTTCGCGGCATCGTCATCGCGCTCGCCTGCTGGTCGCCTACGGCGTTTTTTCGCTCGGCCATGCCAAATTCGATGTTTTTAAATTCGCGCCGCCCCGCGTGGCGCTGCAAACCGGAGCCGCCGGGCTCACCCCCGAGCAGGTCGAGGTGCTCGTCAAGCGGCCGATCGAGACCGCCGTCAACGGATTGCCCGGTGCGGAGACGCTGCGATCGAACTCGATCCAGGGTCTCTCGATCGTCAACGTCTTTTTCGATCCGAATAGCGACATCTACCTGTAACGACGCGCAATCATCCGATGCCCGACGCGAGATTGATGGGCGGCTCGGTGCACATTAGCGTGAGAGACGGATATGGGCAGGGTGCTGATCGAGGCTTGGCGGCGGCATTACAACACCGTTCGTCCGCACAGCAGTCTCTCGGCTATCGCCCACCGGCCCCGGAAGCCGTCCCGTCGCCAGTGCCGCCCTTTGGTCCCGCTTCGCTCCACCTCCGGCCGACACTGGCGATGGTGGCAATCATGCACTAACAATTACGCTGGACCACTCGCTGGGGGCCGGTCAACGGCTTCTGACCCAAGTCGGTCATTTTCGGTCGGGTCTCATCTTCAGCTGTGATTATTAGCAGGTCAAAGGCGACGCGAGCTGGCTGGGCGATCCGAGCCACGAGCCGCAAGGCCGGTATGGCATTTCTGATGCCGATCGCATTGCGCAGCCTTTATCCGCGATAACGCGGCGGCGCTGCGCACGCTGGAGAGAAGCTAACGCGCTTCAAAACAAGTCCATCACCGATTGGCGATCTGCCGAGCAGCGACGGGCAGTCCGCCCTAGCGTGAAAGATAGCGTAAGAAAGGCGCGGTCAGTAACGCACGCGCACACCAAACGTGAGCCGACGTTCGTAAACGTTTTGTGCGTAGAACAGGTTCGAGAACTGGGCGTATTGCTCGTCGTTAGAACTGGTAAGATTGGTTCCCTGCACAAAGACGGTGGCGTTAGGTACGATATCATAGCTTGCCGACGCATCGACATAGCCAACCGGCCGGGAGAAGATCGCTAGCTGGTCCGCCGGCGTCGTGCCGTTTACAAATTGGAGGCCAACATACCGCTTACTGCGCCAGTTATAGGCGATGCGCGCCTGGATCTTGCCCTTTTGATAGAAGCCGATCAGGTTATACTGATATTTCGAGTTGTCCGGTACGGGTAGCGTCTTGCCGAACAAATCGGTATTGGAACTCTGGCTGTCCGATATCGTGAAATTAGCGTTAACACCAAAGCCGCTGAGGAAGCCCGGGAGGAAATCGAACTGCTGCTGATAGCCAAGTTCGAGCCCCTTGATCTGGCCGCCAGTGCCGTTGACCGTCGTCTGGACGACGCCGCCCGCACGAACAACGCCGTCCGCATCGGCGATGGGCAGAATTACACCCTGTACCTGCGGGAAAGACTTTACATCAAACAGGAAGACCGCCGCGCTGAGCAGGCCGCCATGACCGAAATAATATTCGTAGGACGCGTTGTAACTATCGGCCTGATAAGGATCGAGGTTGGGATTGCCCGAATTTCCCCCGATGAAGGTCTGGAGCGTTGCGGGCTGATTGGGATAACGGCCATTGTTGGCGGCATAATACAGAACGCGACCCGCGCCAAGATCGAACAGGTTGAGTTCGCCCACCACCTTGGCCGCGGCAAAACGGAGTTTCATCTGCGGATTGATGTCGTACGACAGATTGATCGAGGGCAGCCAACGATTGATATCGCGCTTGTAGGCAGTGGTGCCGAGATTAATAAATACGCCGTTGTAATTCCCGCCGGTGCCTATGAACTGGTTCGGGTCAGTGGTATTGGAGTAAACGGTGCGCGTCGTAGCTACATACCGTAAGCCGACATTGCCCGAGAAGTTCATGCCAAATAGCTGGCCGTCTTCCGAACCGAAGTTTATCTGTGCGTATCCCGCCGTACTCCGCTCCTTGACGCGGAAACTGCGAGTCGGATCATTATAAGCCGCATTGCCTGGATATAGGCTGTTCTGGAACGCTAGCGGATTGGACATCACGTTCGGGTTCAGGCCGGGAATACCTGCCGCGGGAACGCCGCCAAAGACGAAGTTGTTGTATTGCTGGATGCGGTTGCCCAGCGCGCCAAAGGTATAGATCGGCAGCACCGATCGGCCCTCAACTGCGGGCGTGCCCGTCTGCGTTATCCCCGCGTCCTTGAAGTAGTAGAGGCTGCCCGGCCCGCTCAACGTACCAATTCCGGGGACGGTGACCGGTGCCAAATATTTGAACTCGGATACATTCACGTCACGCGTATTGTACCGGACGCCGGCATCGATCGACTTGATGAACCCGCCAACCGTGTAGGTGCCATCCGCACGGAAGGCGTCGGTTTTCGCCTTACGGTGATCGCCATAGCCCCAGGTAGAGAAAAGGATCCAGTTGGCCGGGTTGGTCACGTCAGTGCCGAAGCTTAGCGACGGGTACTGTTTCGTGTAATCAATTCCGACGTTGACAACGGGAAATCCGTTCGGGTTTTGCATCACGTTGCAGCTTGCTGGTATGGCCGAGGCGGGGCCGCCCTGCTGACATTCGGGCGCGACACCGCGCGGGAGTAAGCCACCCGTTACCGGCTTCGAATCGGCCTGCGAGGATACGGAATCGCGCTGCGCATCGCCATGCACCCAGCGGATTGTGCCCTTAAAGCGACTGTCGCTATGGTAGCTCAGTTCGAGATTGGTATTGTACGTCTCGGATTTGGCGTTGGTCGCCAAACTGTTCTCGGCAAATCCGGGAAGGGTGAAGTTGGCGACCGTTACGACACCGTTGCTGTCGATCTGCGATCCTGGGAGCAGGGCACGGGGCGAGTAGCCGCTGTTGAGCTGAATATTGACCGCACGGATCTTGTCGTCGAGCTTGGTGTAGGAAAGATCACCTGTCAGCGTCAGCTGTTCGTTAATCTTGAACTGGGCCGATACGTTTGCACCGTAGCGATCACGGAACCTCTCGCGATTGGAGTTGCTGATCACAGCGGGCTGATAGACATAGTCCACGGTGCTTCCCGCACCGCGAAGATGGCGGCCCGACAACGCATCTCTCGATGCGAGCCAGGAGTTACCTGTATCAATGCTGATATCCGCGAGATCAGCCTTCGAGTAAGACCCGGCAAACAGAATGCCGAACCTGTCCGTATGGTAGCCAATCAGTGCCGAGTAGAGCTGGTTCACCTTCTTGACGCGGAACCCGTAATCGCCCTCTGCCGAACCACTCAGCGTCAGGCCTTTCTTGAGGTCGAAGGGCCTACGTGTCTTGAGATCGATGATGCCGCTAACACCGCCTTCAATCTGGCGCGCGGTTTGCGATTTGAAGACGTCCACGCCTGAAAACAACGTCGGCGGAATATCGGTAAAGTTGGGCTGCGCGTTGTCGATCGCCTGAGCACCAAGAAATTGCTCGCCATTGAGCGTCACCAGAACTTGCGCGAGGCCACGCACATTTATGCTCGAGCCTTCCCCGGCCGAACGATCGATCTGAATACCCGGGACGCGCTGCAGCGAGTCGGCGATTGTCGCGTCGGGCAGCTTGCCAATGTCTTCAGCGACGATCGAATCGACGATTTGCGGCGCGGCGCGCTTCAAGTCCACGGCCGCCTTCTGGGCACCGCGGACACCGATGACGACGATTTCACCCGCATCGCTCGCGGGGGTCGACGTCGCCGCCGATCCATCCGCCTTGGGGGCTGTGGAGCCCGCCGCTCCCGCCGCCGGGGTCGCGCCGGGAGCGGGCTGTGTCTCAACGCCGCCCTGTGCTGCGCCGGAGGTCTGGACCTGGGCGAACGCGGGTGCTGCCAGCATTACAGCGACAAGCGAGGTTGCCAACATCAGGGCCGTGCGGATCGACCGGCGGGCAGCAGAATGCGATGGTGAGATAATCATGTTATATTCCTCGCCTCAAATATTCTTTTGAAAAACCTATGAATGTTGGATCGTAATTGATCCGCTTAGATGGACAGCTGCGCCACAGCGGTAATTTGGTGCGATCATCTCCGAACAGAGCCCAATCCCGCCGGTGCAAATATCCAGGCAATGGCTGAGGTCGCCCGTCGCGGGCATAGTCGCATTCACAATCAACCAACTCCGCCAAGTTACCCGGCACTTTCCCGCGCCTGCGAAAGAGTGATAGCGCTACCGCGCGTTTGGCTGAAGTTGGATTTAACGTTTATCCGCAATTCATCGGCGGGTGTTGAAAACCGGCAACACTCGATCAGCTTATTCGCTATTTACAAAAGGGATGCGGATCGCATCGCCGGTGAAATCGACAGCTCGATCAACCCATTCGCCAGCATTGGTCACCAACCGAACACTAAATCTGATCCTAACGGGCATCCCCGGAAACGCACCCCGTCGAGGGCCGAGATGAATTGCTCGATCGCAATTGTCCCAACGACACGGGGTGATGGCGGTAAAGCCCTGCCGATATCCTTGCCCGTCGCCTTCGTCGTCATACAGGTCAAAGTTGCCGTCCCGTCCCGCAAACACGTGCAGCTCGATCTCGTCCGGGCGTATCGATGTCCGATCAACTCCGGGCGTCATCGGAATAATGGCACCGGCACGCGCAAACACTGGCACGTGATCGAGCGCGGCGGACACCGTGATGGTCTGCCCTCCTGCATATCGCGCGCCGGTATCGAACGCGTACCAGTCATTTCCGACGGGCAGGTACACGTCGATCGTCTTGACAGGCGGCGGTGTCATGCGAGCACGTTGGGAGGGCGTGATCCACTCGAACCACAGGCTGACCGCATCGGCGGTTGGCTGGCGCTGCTCCAGCGTGAACACGTAACGGCGTCCGCGTTCGAGCGTCAACGGCACTTCCCAGCGCGCGTCGCCGTCATGCTCCTTGAACGAGACCGCGCCGTTCGCGCCGTCCGCCGTCACCGGCTTCGATGCGCCGTCGATAATCGTCCTGCCATCGAGCACGAGGCGAACCGCGCCCTTGCCCATTACGACGAGCGTGTGTGGGCCTGTCTCCTGTGCCTCGAGCCTTCCCGTCCAGCGGATCGAATAGGGCTTGCCCGCCAGCGACGAGGGCAGATCGCCAGACCAGCTCATCTTCAGCTCGTCGGTGAAGCGCGACGAGACTTGCCGATCGAAGTTCACGCCTTCAAAGAAGGTGACCGTCGCTGCGGGTGCGTCCAGTCCCTGGACCGCCTTGCTCGGCAGAAATTCTTGAATATTCGCGGGTGCGTGGACCATGGGACGGTCAATGACGCGCACCAGCAGGTCGCGTCCGAACATGAAGCTGGCGGGTGTTTCCCGGCAACGCTTGTCGTCGGGGAAATCCATCGCCAGCCCGCGCAGCGGCGTTCCGCCTGTCAGCGCGGCCTGCGCCGCTAGCGAATAGACATACGGCAGCATCGCATAGCGCAGCCGAAGCGCCTTCTCGAGCGCGTCGTAGACCGGTGTGCCGGGCTCGCCGAACTGCCACAGCTCGCGCGGAACATGCGTGCCGTGGGCGCGCAAGACCGGCAGGAAGACCGCAAACTGGAACCAGCGGACGTAAAGCTCGGTGTAGGCGGGGTCGGCGAGACCGCCTGGATAGCGATGGTTGACCAGAAATCCGCCGATGTCGCAGGTCCACCACGGAATGCCCGCCATCGAGAAGTTGAGCGCGGCGGTGATCTGGTTCGAAAGCGTCCCCCAACTCGCGAAGATATCGCCCGACCAGGTGACCGCACCGAAAGCCTGCTGCCCGGCGTAGGCCGAGCGGCTGAGGATCACCGCTCGCTTGGCTGGAACGTCGCGCGTCATCGCATCGCTCAAGCCCTTTGCCTGATACCAGGAAAAGGTCAGCAAATTCTCGGCTATCGGTCCTGCCACGCTCTTGCCATTGGCGACGTAGGCGGCGGTAGTGCCATAACGCTCCCCGGTTGACTGGAATTCGGGCTCGTTGCCGTCGGTCCACAGCCCGTCCATGCCGATATCGATCAGGCCGCGCTTGATGTGCCGCCAATAGAGATCGCGCGCGGCGGGCGAACTCGCGTCGAACACACGCCCGCCGCTCCAGTGCTTGCTTGCGAACAGGAAGCCTGCGGCTTCCATCTCGCGGTAGATCGCCGTCGCCGGACCAAAGGCGGGCCACACCGAGGCGATAATATGGACATCCTTGGCGTGGACATGATCGACCATCGCCTTGGGATCAGGGAAGATTGCGGGCGCGAAGGTCATGCCGCTGAACTGGTCGTTCTCGCCCCAGTAGCGCCAGTCGAGGACGACCGCGTCGATCGGAAGTCTCCGCCTGCGATATTCGTCGACCACGCCCGTCAGCTCGGCCTGCGATCCATAGCGTTCCTTGCTTTGCCAAAAACCATAAGCCCACCTGGGCAGGAGCGCGGCTTGCCCCGTGAGCGCGCGATACCGGCCGATTACCGCGTCCATGTTCTGGCCCAGGCACACATGATAGCGGACGAGGTCGCCCGCGACTGAATGATACGCGATCGCGTCGCCGCGCGACCGGAAGTGGGCGGCGGTTCCGGTGTCCCACAGCAGGCCCCAGCCGCCTGTCGAGATCAGGAAGGGGTTGACCGCGTCGCTATTGGCCTGCGCGAGGAAGACATCTTCGCCCCGGTACTCGGCGGTTGGCGCGCGGAACTGGCCCAGACCGTGCAAGGCTTCAATTACACCGATAGTGAAGGCTTGTCGCCTTGCAGCGGCGATACCCGGGATCGGTGCAGGCTCGGCATCCTCGGCGATGCGGGCCGCACCCGCGTTATCGAGGAAGCTCAGGTGACCGGTCGATTTGTCGACCTCGACGATGATGCCGCTGCCGATCAGGCGTAGATTGGCCACCCCGTCTTCAATGCGGACCGGAGGGGCGGGAACATCCGGCGAGGCAAATAACCCTCCACCGAGCGCCAGCCGCTCGGGAGGACATTTAACGACACTCGCAACGCCCTCGTGCGGCAGACGAACATCGGTGACGTCCCGGCCGCTATGGATGCGAAGTCCAGCCGCGTATCGCTCGATGCGTGGCGGCGTGGCGGAGGCGGCGTAGGCGCGATCCACAAGCGCTCCCACACCGATGAAGGTCGCGCTTTGCAGCAACGCCCGGCGCGTTGCGTTGAAACTCGCGTCGTCCACGGAATGCTCCTTCTCACCTGGCAAGCGTAGCCGTGCCGATGCTTGCGGCCAGCAGCGCGTTGCCCTTCATCGCGCCGCAACGGTGGCGTGCGACACATTCCAACCACGCAGCGCGATGTGCTCGTTCATGGCCTTGGAGGTGGGATAGCGAATTTCGACCACGCGGCTCTCGCCGGGCAGCAGCGAGACATAGTTGTCGGTAAAATAGGCGGGCAGCACCTGGCTACCGTCGGCATTCATCACGGTCAGCTTGGTTTCGATGGCGGGTGTGCCGGTCGCGTTGGTCAGCGTCACCGACGTTATCCGCTCGTTTCCATTGACGTGCCCGCTCGCCGTCGCTCCAAGCGTGACCGCCTGCAGTCCGTCTAGTGCGCGGTAGGCGGCATCGTCCTTCGCCTGCCAGTAGAAATTGGTCGACAGCACTGCTCCGGTCGCATCGACGGCGTCGAGCCGAACGAGTGCGATACCGCCCGCAAGTGCCTGCGCCTTGTCCAGCGTGAACGCGTCGCTCACTGCCCCGCCCGCTGCATCGATCGTCACCGAGCGCGCCGCGATCGCGCGATTGTCCAGGCCCACGATCCGGGCGCGCACCGTCACGCCGGTCAGCGCGGTCTGCCGGTTGTTGACGACGATCACCTTCCAGTCGGACAGGTTCAACTGCACATGGACCGGCTCGGCCGCTTTCTTGACGCCGTAGAAGGACGCCTGCGTGTCATAGTCCGAAGAGAATATGTTCCACGCGGACGATGGCCAAGCGGGCTGTGTCATCCACAGCATCCGCCCCGAGTTCACGCTCCACAGGCCCGCGTTCATCCCCTCGAAGATCGCGCGATAGGATTCGTACTGCATCATTTGCGCCTTGCGCTCGAAGTCCTCGAGGCTCGTACCCGGACCAAACCGCGCCGCGAGCGCGTCCATATACGTCTTGACCCCGCCGTTCCCGATCTGGTGCCAGTCATGATACGCCCACGCATCGCTGATCGGCCATCGGTCGGCTGCGGGAATGGCACGCTTCCACGCCTCTAGCGTCGGCAACGAGGGCGTCCCGCTCTCGACCGAAAATCCGCGCGCGTGCTGCGTGAAATATTCGACTGGTGGACGCCAGTTATATGGCCCTGAGTTCTGCAGGTTCACTCGGTTAGACGAGCCCATATAGAGCCGGGTTCCGTCCTCGGTATTGATGAGGGTCTGGAGCGCTTCGTTGATAATGGGCTGCGGCACGCCTTCGTTGCGACCAAACCAGACGACAATCGATGGGTGGTTGCGAAAGCGCTTCACGACATCGGCCGCGTTACCAATGAACAGCGCAGCGTCCTGTGTTTCGAGATTATAGTCCTGTGTCGACTCCCAAAAATCATTCAGGATCATCAGGCCATATTCGTCCGCCAGATCGTAGAACACCTCCTCGGTATTCTGTCCGACCCAGTTGCGGATAATATTGAGATGCGCATCCCGGTGCAGGCGGAAGAACGGCTCCAGCCGCGCACGGTCGACGCGCTTAATGAAATCGTCCATGCCGATATTGCCGCCCCGCGCGGCAATCTTCACGCCGTTGACGCGGATGATGAGATAGGGCGTAAGCCCGTCCTCACCCTGAATCGGCGTCACCGCCTCCGATCGCATCGCACCTGGCACGAGACTCGCCGCCCAGCCGCTCGCGACCTGCGGATGCCACCATGCGTTCCATCGACGATCCGCTGGCCAAGCTGGCGCGCGCGCGAAAGATCGATTCCAACGCGCCGCAGGTTGCCATGCTCGTCCATCAGCGAGATGTCGTAAGTCACCTGCCGCATTCCAAAGCAGATGCGCTTCGTGTCGCTGGTCCGGGCACCCACGGTCACGCCCAGCTTTAGCACGTGCAGCGCGGGATCGCCGTAGCCGTTGGGCCACCAGAGCTTCGGGTTGGTAATCGATAACTGCGGGAAGTCGGCGGGCGTCATCTTCACGGTGGCCGTTTGGCCTGCTTGCAACGCGATCTGCTTCTCGACGCTCACGTCATCGAACGCCGCGCGGATCATAGCGGTCACGGGCTGGTCCGACGGATTGGAGACGGGCACGTCGATCTCGACATTGGCGACAGAATTGTCCGCGCGGGGCAAGGTTGTCACGACCTGCGCATCGCCGATCACCGCCGCTCCGGTCGCGCTCAGCGTCACGCCTTGCCAAAGTCCGGTGTTGCGATCCCTGATGCTCGGAATCCAGTCCCACCCTTCGGTCGCCACGAACGTCGGCCCGTCGAGCATCATCATGCCGCCATTGTCGCCATTGCCCGCGGTCAGCGACTCTTCCTGCGCGATGCCCGGATGCGGCGGTGGCGAGACCTTCAGCGCCACCACATTGCGGCCCGACACCAATTTTTCCGTCACATCGAAGCGCCCGCGCACGAACGCGCCTTTCATCGTGCCAAGCAGGACGCCGTTCAGCCAGACCTCGGCCGCGTAATTCACCCCCTTGAAGGTCAGTACGCGCCGATCATCAGCTGTTATAACGGGAGCATCGAATTCGCTGCGGTACCAGTAATCCTGGTGCGCCAAAACTTCCGGGATTGCCATATTGTTCAGGCCGTATGCCGGATCGGGATAGACGCCGCGATCGACGAGCGTCGTCAGCACGGTTCCCGGCACGGTCGCGAGATACCAGCGCGACACATCGAAGCCCGCGCGGCTGATCTGCGCGCCGGATGCGACGACACGCGGTGCCTCGGCAAGTCGCCAGCCAGCAATGTCCCAGCTAGCGTCGCCCGTCTTCTCAAGCGCAGGACCCGCGACGACTGGCTTTGAGGCGGGGCGCGAGAACGGAGCCTTCGATCGCGGCAGCGTCCACGCATCCTGGGGCTCGGTCTGACCATACATCTGCTTGACCTGCACGGGCCAGGTCGGACTGCCCGGCGAGAAGGCGATCAGCGCCGGATCGGGTCGGGAGACAGCCTCGCTGTGGATGATGGCGGGATCGGTCGCGCCTGCCTTCAGGGTGAATGCGGCGATGCGCCCAGCGAACACGGGTCCATCGCCGCGCGGGGCAAGCCGCGCGACCAGGGGAATGATGTCGGCATCCAGCCGTCGCTGCGCCACCTGTCGCCCGTCGACGAACAGCCGTGCCGTCGCGCCGTCAAACGTCGCGGCGACATGCGTCCACCGCTCCGAAGTCAGCGTCGAAGCGCTAGCGACCATAGCGCTCGCCGTCACCAGGGCGGGCCTGCCGTCGATCAGCGCGAGGAAGCGCCGCCCGCCGCCCCTCGAAATGCCGAAGCCCCCGACGAGTGCCGTGCCGCGCACGATCGCGCGCGGCTCGACCCAGGCCGAAAGCGTCCAGGCGCTCGCCGAAAACATCGCACGCTCGTCCGCGCCGAGCGGCTTGGTGACCGCGTCCCCACCCGCCGGCAGGTCCGCGTTGATTGGTCCGAAGGTCTGCGCCGTTGCTGGGGCAATGCTCGCTAAGGCCGCAACGGCGATCAACATCGGAAATGGTCGGCGCATCATATCGACCTCGCTGCAACTAGAAACAGTTCATCAGGTTTTCGAACATCTCCTGCCGCCCCGATCGTGGTCGGGGCAGCAGGTTACGCTGTTCCACCAGGTCCGCCGCCGCCGCGAGCGTGACGCCGTCGCCCGCCACCGCGCGCGCCAGCTCGCCATCCCAACCCGCGTAACGTTCAGCCTTGAACGCATCGAGCCGCCCATCTTCGATGATCGAAGCCGCGCGCAGCAGTCCGCGCGCGACCACGTCGATCGCGCCGACATGGCCGTGGAACAGGTCGATCGCATCCATACTCTGCCGCCTGACCTTGGCGTCGAAATTGATCCCGCCGGTCGTCAATCCGCCCGCACGCAAAATCTCGATCATCGCCAGCGTCAGTTCGTCGACCGAGTTTGGAAACTGGTCCGTATCCCAGCCATTCTGCGGATCGCCGCGATTTGCGTCGATCGATCCGAAGATGCCGAATGCCGAGGCGACCGCGATCTCATGCTCGAACGTATGGCCGGACAATGTCGCGTGGTTTGCCTCGATATTGACGCGGACCTCGTCCTCCAGCCCGTAGCGCTTGAGGAAGCCGTAGACGGTGGCGCTGTCGAAATCATACTGATGCTTGGTCGGCTCGTGCGGCTTGGGTTCGATCAGGATCGTGCCTGCAAACCCGATCCGATGCTTGTGCTCGACCACCATGCCGAGAAACCGGCCGAGATTATCGAGTTCGCGCCGCACATCGGTGTTGAGCAGCGTGTCATACCCCTCGCGCCCGCCCCACAGCACGTAATTCGCGCCGCCCAGCCGGTGGGTCGCCTCCAGCGCGTCGCGCACCTGCATCGCGGCCCACGCGAACACCTCGGGGTCGGGATTAGTCGCGGCACCCGCGCTATAGCGCGGGTGGCTGAAAAGATTGGCCGTACCCCACAGCAGCTTGCGGCCATGCTGCGCCTGCAGCCGCTCGAGGTCGCTTACGGCTTCGGCGAACAGGCGGCGGTGGCTCGCAACATCGACCGCCTCCGCCATCACGTCGACGTCGTGGAAGGTGTAAAAGGGCACATCGAGCCGCTGGAAGAAGCTGAATGCAGCGGCGCGTTTGGCGGCGGCGGCAGCGCTGTCGTTGGGTCCAATTAACCAAGGGCGATCGAATGTTCCGCCGCCGAAGACATCGCTGCCCGGCCAGCAGAAGCTATGCCAGAAGCATGCTGCGAAGCGTAGATGATCCTCCATCCGCTTACCAAGCACGATCCGGTCCTTGTCGTAATAGCGGTAGGCGAGGTCCCCGTATGATCCTGGACCTTGAAAGCGGACAGGACCGATCCCGTCGAAAATGTCGAAGCTCATGACGCCACACCCCCTGCACTGATTTGCCGATAAGCGGCCCGGAAACGATGATGTTTGTCCTGCATTCGCGCGCGAAGCGTGATGTCGGGCTCAATCACGTGCGAGATCGGCGGTGCCGCACACACGGCGCGGGGATCGCCACCCTCGACGCCCACGCGCGCTAGTTGCGCCGCACCCAGCGCCGGACCCACCTCCCCTCCCTCCCGATACACAAGCGACACATCGAGCGCGGAGGCGATCAGCCGACCCCAGTAGGCAGACCGCGCGCCGCCTCCGATCACCGATAGCGCGTCGACCCGCGTGCCCGCGTCGCGCAGTGCATCGAGCCCGTCGGTAAGGGCGAACGCGACGCCTTCGAGCACGGCCTGCGCGAGGCGTCCGGTATCGGTTGCATGATCGAGTCCTAGGAACGCCCCCCGGACATGCGGGTCGTTGTGCGGGGTCCGCTCGCCCGAGAGATAGGGCAAAAACAATTCGGGACCGGACCCGGCCGCCTCGGCGCGCGCGAACAGTCCGGCGGGCCCGTCCCCGCCGGTCAGCCGCGCCGCCCAGTCCACGCAGGACGCCGCGCTCAGATGCACCGACATCTGGTGCCACAGGCCGGGCAGGCAGTGGCAAAAGGCATGGACCGCGCCGTCAGGGTTAGGGCGGAAATCAGCGGTGGCGACAAAGATAACTCCCGACGTGCCGAGCGACAGCAGCGCATCCCCGTCACGCACCACGCCCACGCCCGCCGCGCCCGCGGCATTGTCCCCTCCACCCGCGACCACCGGCACCGGGTCCATGCCCCAGAGCACGGCGATTTCGCGCCGCAGCTGGCCGGTGACCTCGGTCCCCTCAAGCAGCCTTGGCATATGTTCGACACCCAGACCGCAGGCACCGAGCACGGTCTCGCTCCAGCGGCGTTCGCTTACATCCAGCCACAGCGTGCCCGAGCTGTCGGACAGGTCGGATGCCGCCATGCCGGTCATACGCAACCGGACATAGTCCTTGGGCAGCAGGACGGTACGGATCAGTTCGAACAATTTGGGCTCATGACGGCGCACCCACAAGAGCTTGGGCGCGGTAAAACCGGGCATGGCAAGATTGCCGGTTACCATGCGCAGGTCGGGCACCGTGGCTTCAAGCTCGGCGCATTCGGCAAAGCTGCGGCCATCATTCCAGAGGATGGCGGGTCGCAGCGGCCGATCGTCCACGCCCAGCAGGGTCGCGCCGTGCATCTGGCCGGCAAGCCCGATCCCGCGCACCGCGCTTCGAAGTGCGGGATCGATCGACAGCACGGCCGCGGCTGTCGCCTGCCACCAATGTTCAGGATCCTGTTCGGACCATAAATGCTGCGGGCGCGACACGCTTAACGGGGCGAGACCCTGCCCGCGCAGCGCGCCACGCCTGTCGAGCACGATCGCCTTGACGCCCGAAGTGCCTATATCAATGCCCAGGAACATCGCTGGTGGCTCAGCCCGCTTTTGGCGTGCGGTGGAAAAACGCGATAGGCCAGTCGGTCATTTTGAGCATCGCCTCCTCGCACAATATTGAATTTGCGGTAGCGCTATCATTTTTGCCGAGCGGCGCAAGCCGCTATTTCGTCGATGGTTGTGCGGCGTTCGCAGGCCAGCATACGGTTGGCGACAGTCTGGAGCGGATACGCAGCGGCCCCTGGAACCGAAAACATCGCGCCGTATCGACACGGCGCCCACGTTGAGCGACGTCGCGCGTGCGGCGTGTGTTTCGTCGATGACCGTGTCGCGCGTCATCAATCGCAAGGGCAAGGTTCGCCCGCAGACACGCGAACGGATCGAAGATGCGATCGACATACTTGGATATAAGGCTAATCCTGCCCCTGGCTGCTGGCGGGAGCCGTGCAGACGCGTATCCTACTACTCCAAGGCAATCCCAGCAGCGCTTATCTCAGTGAAGTGCTGCTCGGCTGCCTTGCTGACGCCAGCCTCAACAACAGCCAATTAATGTTGGAAAGTGTTCGTACGGTGATCAAGCCGAAATCATCGGGCGTGCGGTCCGGGGCGGCTTCGATGGCGTTTTCCTGCCGCCGCCCTTCTGCGATTCGCGCGAAATAATCTCGGTGTTGCTGGCCGCAGCCCGACCGCGCTGATCGCGACCGGGGCACCCGCGCAGGCGCGTGCGCGGTGACGATTGATGATGATCGCGCTGCGACGGATATGACACAGCAACTGATTGGTTTGGGACATCGCCGGATCGGCTTCATCGTTGGCAATTCGAACCAGACTGCGAGCAGGAAGCGTCTTGAAGGATTCCGCCGGGCGATGCAGCAAGCGGGCTTGTGTGATGATCCAGCGTTAATTGTGGAAGGTGATTTCAGCTACCGGTCGGGATTACGCGCGGCCGAGCAATTGCTTGATCTGCTTGTGCCGCCAACCGCGACTTTCGCCAGCAACGACGATATGGTCGCAGCGGTCGTCGCGACGGGGCATCGTCGACATTTCGACGTGCCTGATGATCTGAGTGTCTGCGGGTTTGATGATACCGCGCTCGCCACCACGATCTCGCCCGAACTCACCACCGTCCGTCAGCCGGTTGCTGAATGGCGCAAGTAGCGGGCGAGATGCTGGCCGCTGCCGCAAGGGGCCGTCGGTCCAGGCAGTCCACTCCCGTGGATCATCGGCTTTTCGGACATGAATTACCCGCAGACAATACGACGGGCCTGCAAGCGAGTCGTCGCGCGCTTGACTCTAACCGGTCAGTATTGAGGGTAGTGCTCACAAATACGAAGAGGCCGGGGAGACGCGTAATGATGGCCGATCAGGCGGCGATCGGGGCTGAACGCCCTAACTTCGGGTTTATTACCGCGATCGTCGTGGTTGCTGCGATTGGCGGCTTCATGTTCGGCTACGATTCGGGAGTTATTAACGGTACCCAGAAAGGACTGGAGGCCGCCTTCAGCCTCGGGCGGCTCGGCATCGGAATCAATGTCGGCGCGATTTTGATAGGCTCGGCGATTGGCGCATTCGGAGCGGGCAGGCTTTCCGACCGGATCGGTCGCCGCGGCGTCATGCTCCTCGCCGCCGCGCTTTTCCTGATTAGCGCATTGCTTGCTGGCTCGGCGGGCAGCAGCGCGGTGTTCATCATCGCGCGCATCATCGGCGGCCTGGGCGTCGGCGCGGCGAGCGTCACCTCGCCAGTCTATATCTCAGAAGTCACGCCCGCGAACGTACGCGGGCGCCTGTCGAGTATCCAACAGGTGATGATCATCACCGGGCTGACTGGCGCGTTCCTCGTTAATTTCCTGCTTGCCCATTATGCTGGGGGATCGACGGCACCGTGGTGGCTGGGCTTTACCGCGTGGCGCTGGATGTTCTGGCTGCAGGCCGGACCCGCCGCTATCTACTTGCTGGCCCTGTTTATCATCCCCGAATCGCCGCGCTTTCTGGTGATGAAGGGACGCGAAGAGCAAGCTCGCGCCGTGCTCACACGATTGTTCGGGCGCATCGAGGCCGATCGCAAGATTATCGAGATCAGCGCGAGTCTGGCGCGCGACCATCACAAGCCCAGGTTGTCCGACCTGATCGACAAGACGACCGGGCGCGTGCGGTCAATCCTTTGGGCGGGCATCGGGCTGGCAGTGTTCCAGCAACTCGTAGGCATCAATGTCGTCTTCTATTACGGCGCGACATTGTGGGAAGCAGTCGGCTTTTCTGAAAACGATGCGCTGATGACGAATATCCTGTCGGGCGTGCTGTCGATCGCCGCCTGCCTCGGCTCGCTCGCGCTCGTTGATCGGATCGGTCGCAAGCCGTTGCTGCTGATCGGCTCGGCCGGCATGGCCGTCACGCTCGCCACCGTGGCTTATGCGTTTTCCACGGCGGTTACGGTGGGAGGCGCGGTAGCGTTACCTGGCAACAACGGCGTGATCGCGCTGGTGGCCGCGAACGCTTACGTGATTTTCTTCAATCTTAGTTGGGGCCCGGTGATGTGGGTCATGCTGGGCGAAATGTTTCCCACCCAGCTCCGCGGGTCGGCGCTGGCGGTCGCCGGTTTCGCGCAGTGGATGGCTAATGCGGCGGTTTCGGTCAGCTTCCCCGCGCTCGCGGTGTCGCCGGGCCTGTCGCTAACCTATCTTGGTTACGCGATTTTCGCCGCGATCTCGTTCGTCTTTGTGCGCGCGCTCGTCAGGGAAACGCGCGGCCGAGAGCTTGAAGACATGGTGGGGTGATCAAGCAACCGGCGATAGCTGAGCTGCCCCGGGTTTTGAAAAGGTATTTAGGCCGTGAACCTATAAACCGGATTTCCATGGCGGTCGCGGTGTGATTCAAGCTCCTGGAAGGGAGCTTGGGGATGAGCCGGTACGAGCTGACCGATTTTGAGTGGCGGGTGATCGCGCCGCTGCTGCCCAACAAGCCGCGCGGCGTGCCCCGGGTGGACGACCGCCGGGTGCTGAACGGGATTTTCTGGGTTCTGCGCTCGGGCGCGCCGTGGCGCGACCTGCCCGAGCGCTACGGGCCGCGCACGACCTGCTACAATCGGTTCGTGCGCTGGCGCAAAGCGGGAGTTTGGGATCGGCTGATGGATGCGGTCAGCGCGGCCTTCGACGGCGACATCCAGATGATCGACAGCACCTCGATCCGGGCGCACCAGCAGGCCGCGACCGCAAAAAGGGGGGTCGAGATCACTGTCTGGGTCGCTCGCGCGGCGGGCTCACGACCAAGATCCACGTCGTCGTCGACGCGCGCGGGCTTCCGGTCCGGCTCGGCCTGAGCGCGGGCCAGGCGCATGATGCGCCCGCCGCGCACGGGCTGCTCGACCGCCTTCGCCCTGGAGCGATCGTGCTCGCCAACAAGGCCTATGACGCCGACGCCATCCGCGCGCTGATCGAGGGCCAGGGTGCCACGCCCAACATCCCGGCCAAATCGAACCGCCGCTGGAACCCTGCTTCAGCAAGCGCCTTTACCGCGAACGCAACTCGTCGAGCGCTTCTTCTCCAAGCTGAAGCACTTCCGCCGTGTCGCCACCCGCTACGACAAGCTCGCGGCCAAC
>JAABUQ010005401.1_pt1 | contig 20469 bp, 18 predicted proteins | sample 5560001 | NCBI WGS metagenome assembly JAABUQ01 (sample SAMN10711888, study PRJNA513371) | rock metagenome | isolation source: Antarctica rocks | place: Antarctica: Victoria Land, Finger Mt nord | collected 2015-12-18
CGGCCCCAGGCCTGTCAGCTCTTCCCTCACCTGGTAAAGGGCAACGGCTCGCTTCTCAGCCGCATGTGGCATATGCCGGATCGCGCCGTCTATTGTCCCATCGTGTTCAACACGCTCGAGCAGTTTAAGAGTGAAACCGGATTCGCTAAATGATCCCGCTTCTGTTGGTTTGTCTCATCGCTGCCGTCGCGTTTGCGGCCTATCAGTTCTCGGAGGCCAAGCGTTGGCGCCAAACGGCCGCGGAGGTTCGCTCGGAGGGCGACAGGCAGCGGCTCGAACTCGAACAAGCGCGTCGAATCGGCCAAGAAAAGGAAGCTGAAAGCGTGAAGACCCGCGAGGTGGCGGACGTTCAATTGCGGCTTCTGACCCAGACCCAACAGCAGCTCGAAGACAAGTTCCGATCGATCGCCGGCGAAGCCCTGCAAAACAACAGCCAATTGCTGCTGGACCGCAGCCGCGAGCAGATCCGGCATGCCGTCGAGCCCGTCAGCCAGTCGCTACGCCGCTTTGAAGAGCAGGTGCAGGTCATCGAGCGTGCGCGTACCGGCGCGTATGAAGGGATCTCGGCCCAGGTGCAAGCTTTGACGCAGTTGCAAGACCGCGTCAGGCAATCCACGGACGAATTAAAAACCGCCTTGCGCTCCCCGATCCAGCGCGGCCGCTGGGGTGAGATGCAGCTCCGGCGCGTGGTCGAGTTGGCCGGCATGCTCGAATATTGTGACTTCGCGGAACAAAAAACGCTTTTCGGCGAAAGCAATCAACGCCCGGATCTCATCGTTCACTTGCCTAATCAGTGCCAAGTGGTGGTCGATTCCAAAGTCTCGCTTGAGGCCTATCTGCGCGCGGTCGAAGCGCCCAACGACGGGGATCGCCTCGCACACATGAAGGCCCACGCCCATCAAGTGAGAACGCACGTCAAGTCTCTTTGCGAGAAGGCCTACTGGCAGCGGGTGGAGTGTTCCCCTGAGTTTGTAGTCGCGTTCTTGCCGCTCGAATCCTTATACAGCGCGGCCCTCGATCACGATCCCGAGCTGCTCAGCTTTGGCGTGGAAAAGCGCGTTCTGATTGCAACGCCTACTACGCTCATTAGCTTGCTGCTGACGGTAGCTCACGGCTGGCGTCAACGCGCGCTGGCGGAAAACATCGATAAGATCCGCGACACTGGCGTCGAACTCTACACGCGCTTGCTGAAGATGAGCGACAACTTCACCAAGCTGGGGAATGCCATCGAGAAGAGCGTGGAGATGTACAACTCCACTGTCGGATCGCTCGAGAAGAACGTGCTCCCGTCCGCGCGTAAATTTGAGGACCTTCGTCCCGCCACTTCCGAGCAATTGGAACAGCTATCGGAAATTGACGGGGCGCCGCGGCAGTTGCATCCGTCCAAATGGCAGGTGGCCGAAGCGGGAGTTAAGGGTTGAGCTTTTCCGTCAGGGTGAGTGGTGCCGCGAGCCGAAAACTAAGCCTGGTTTCAATAGGTAAGATAGCGGCTTTGCCGCGCGTTGCAAACACCGCGCCCGTGCCGGCCGCTCCGCCGATCCCCGCTCCAATGGCCGCGCCCTTCCCGCCGCCTGCTATTGCTCCGATAAGGGCGCCTAGCGCCGCTCCGCCGGCAATCTTCGCTGCGTCCTCGCCGTTGCTGGAGGGCCCTCGTCGATCAAAGGAACTCGTGTCCACACGGATCCGCTGCCCGTCGGTCGTATTGATTTCGGTTAACGTCAGATTGAGCTCCGCAACGCCCTCCACCCGTCCGGCTTTCTCGGAACTCACAACCCGGCCGAGCACCTTCGAACCCCGGTCCGCGATCACGAAATCGTCCATAATAATGGGCGCTTCCAGAACACCCCGGAACGTGTCGCCCGTATAGTTGTGGTCCGTCGAAACTGTCTCCGACAGACGTATGGCAAGAGTTGTTCCGGCCTGCAAAGTGACTACGTGAGGCTCTCGTCCGGGCTCCGGAGCCGGGGCTTGGACGGAAGCGTCAGACGCTGGCTCAGGTGGCGGCTCCGGCGGTGCCTCCGGGGCGGCGGCAGGAACTGCAGGCGCGGTATAAGGCGGCGGCTCAGCCGTTACAGGGCGGTTCTGCGCCAACTGCGCCATGGGAATCCTTGGCTGCCGCTTGCGAGGAACGGCTATGGCCGCCTGCCTGTGTGTCTCAGTCTTCAACCTCCTCAGAGGACTAACTGGGGACCTGGTTTGAGTAATGTGTTGAGTAATAGGATGAGTAACCGGTGCCGGAACCTGATCTTCGGTGGGAGCCGGAACTGGCGCCTCCGTGGCGGCTTGCGCGGAAGCCTTGGTGGCACTCTGCGCGATTGCGGCTGGGTCCGGGTAGACCATCTCGCTCACCCGGACGTAAATCAACGCGCTTCCAAGCGCGAAAACCACGCCCGCGACAAACGCGACAACGATTTTGACCAGTTTAGGCGGTTCCACGTACCATCCCAATATATGTGGAAACGCTCCGCCGTGGCGCTCCGTTTCGGCAAGGACAGTTAAAATAAAGTCATCCGGATCATGACGGACCCGTATATCTTCGATTTCCCGGCAGCATACGAGGTTGGCCGGGTGCCCATTCGCCCAGCGACCGTGCTGGCGCCCATGGCCGGCGTCACCGATACGGTGTTTCGCCGCCTGATCCGTAACCAAGGCGCTTGCGGGCTGCTGATGACCGAGTTCACCAGTTCGCATGGCGTGGTCAGTACAAAGCACGCCAAAAAGCCCACCCGGACCTTCCGCTATCTCTATTTTCAGCCGGAAGAGCACCCCATCGCCTGCCAACTGTTCGGCTCCGACCCGGAGGTGATTGCCGAAGCCGCCCGAGTGTGTGAGGATCGCGGCTTCGACATTGTCGACATCAACTTCGGCTGTCCCGTTAACAAGGTAGTGAAGTGCAACGGCGGCTCCGGCCTGCTGCGCGACCTCCCGCTTGTGGAAGCGATTCTCCGCAAGGTTCGTTCGGCGATTTCGATCCCGCTCACCTGCAAGTTCCGCGCCGGTTGGAACGACGGGGAGCTGGTGGCCGTCCGGATGGCAAAGATCGCCGAGGATTGCGGCCTTGCTGCCGTCGCTCTCCATCCCCGCACGCGCGAACAAGGTTACGCCGGCCGTTCCGATTGGTCGCGGATCGCCGAGGTGAAGGACGCCGTCACAATCCCGGTCATCGGCAATGGCGATATCGTCACGCCCGAAGACGCGTTGCGGATGTATCGCGAGACCGGCTGCGATGCCGTCATGATTGGCCGAACAGCTTCGTATAATCCGTGGATCTTCCGCCAGATCGACGAGTACCTGCGCACGGGTTCCTACGCCGTGCCTCCGGATCGCGAACGCTATCACATCATGAAGACGTATTACCTCATGCTGGAAGAGCACGGCGAATCCGGCGCCATCGGCAAAATGAAACAGTTCGCCACCTATTTCGCCCATGGTGTTCGGAACGGGTCGAAGCTGCGAACCGAGATCTATCGAGCCCAAGGCATTCCGCAAATTCTGGAGATTGTAGACGCGTTCTTCGCCGATCAGTTAAGCGCGGCCGCGCCGCTCGAGTGCGCGGAAGTGGCTTGAAGCAAGTCCAGCTCATTACGGACGGCGCGTGCTCCGGCAATCCCGGGCCAGGCGGGTGGGCCTTCATCTTGCGCTTCGGCGAGCACCGGCGCGAGATGTTCGGCTGCGAGCCCCACACCACCAATAACCGTATGGAGCTGATGGCCGCCATAGAGGGGTTGCGGAAGTTGAAGGAGAACTGCGCGGTTGAGATTATCACCGATTCCGAATACGTCAAGAACGGAATCACGACTTGGATACACGGCTGGAAGCGGAAGGGCTGGCTGAGCTCTGACAAAAAACCGGTCAAGAATCAGGACCTGTGGATGATCCTGGATGAATTAGTGAGCAAGCACCAGGCGCGCTGGACGTGGACCAAGGGGCATTCCTCGCACGAGGACAACAACCGCTGCGATGAACTCGCCACGCGCGCCGCTCGTGAACAGATAGCCAGCGAGCCCGGACCGAAGAAGCTCATCTGATGGCCGGACGCCAACTCTGCCTGTTCGGTGGCACCTTCGACCCGATTCATATAGCTCATCTACGCATCGCGGAGGAAGCGCGGAAGAGCTTCTCGCTCGACCAGGTGCTCTTCGTTCCCGCCGCCCACCCGCCACACAAGGTAGCGGCCGGCTTGACGCCGTACGAAGATCGCTTTCGGATGGTGGAGATCGCCTGTCGGCCTTATCCCGCATTTTTGGCGTCGCGCCTGGAGGACAACGAACAACCAAGCTACACGATCGACACGCTCGTGCGGTTCAGGGAACAGATAGAGCGCAGCGACCGGCTGTTCTTCTTGATCGGTTCGGACGCTTTCGACGAGCTGGAAACGTGGAACCATTGGCGAGACGTCTTGCGGCTCACCGAGTTCATCGTGGTAGCGCGGCCAGGAGGCGAATACGGCCTGCCCGAGGGGGCGCGGGTTCACCGGCTGGACGGATTGGAACTGCCGGTTGCCAGCACAAGCATACGCGCGCGCTTGGCTGCCGGACAACCGACTCCCGAACTGCCGAACGAAGTCCGCGAATACATCGAAGAACGCGGCCTCTACGGAGCAAAAACGCAGCTTATTGATTCGCCGTCACGCAGTACTGATCGAAAGCATCCGTCAGAAGCTTAGCGATCTCCGGCGCCTGCCGGCTCTCAATCTGGTGGCGGTGCAGCATAAACACGGGCTTGCCGTCGCGAAACAGAGCCATGGAGGGAGACGACGGCGGCAATCCGGTCAGCAGTTCGCGTACCCGGTCCACGGCTTCGACGTCGCCGCCCGCAAAGACGGTTGCTGTTGCGTCGGGCCGCACTTGATGGGTCAAAGCCATGCCGACGGCGGGACGAGCCTTGCCGGCCGCGCAGCCACAAACCGAGTTGACCACCATCAGAACGGTACCGCTCTGCGCGCCTAGCGCGCGGTCCACTTCCGCGGGCGTGCGGGTCTCCTCCACGCCATATTGCGTCAGGTCTTGCCGCATGGGGGCAATAAGTTGTTCGGGGTATCTCATAATTTCTAATCCTTTGTTATGAACCAGCCCTGGCGCTCTGCACCTTGGGCGTTGCCAGGTAACCGGCGATGGTGTCCTTGCTGACCTTGTTCACGACAATCTCGTACGGCTGGCGAGCCTTCTTTGTGAGGAACTGAATCGGCTCGTTCGTATTGCGGTCCTTCTTTTCGACCGTGATGTCGTCCGCAGTGATCATGATCGTGAACTTGTTACGCTTCGGATCAGCCCTTTTCAGCTCCACGCCGACGTCCGCTACACGAGTCGCCTTCTTAGACTTGGTGATAGTGAACTCGGAATAGTTGCGCTCACCCAAATCTCTCAGAGCCTGAAGCTCCTTGCCGTTGGTGGCGATCAGGCTGGCGTGGTCGTCGAGCTCGCCCGTGGCGCGCTTCAGGTTGGCGACGGTCTGCTCCAACTGACTCTTAGTATTTTGAACGTCGGTTTTTACGTTTCCAACGTCCGTCGATACACTCGCGAGTTGCGTGGTCGCCACGTCGGCGGTTTGCTTGACGGCGCTGATGGCCTGCTGTTGGGCGGCTTGTTCAGCGGTAACCTTCGCCTGAAGGTTATCGACCCTCTTCTGCGCATCGATCTTAGCCTGACCCACCGCGAGCTGGGCGGCACGCTGCGACTGCCTCAGGGAGGCTTGCAGATCCTCCACGCGCCGGCTCGACCGCCGGACCTCTTCGGAAGAGTCAATGCGCATCTTCTCCATGGCATTGTTCACTTCCTGTGTCAATTTCGTCATGTCGGCCCGGCTCTCGGTCCTCAGGTGATCGAGCTGGACAAATTGAAATATGTTCGACGCTGCGAGAAGGAGCAAACTGCCGACCAGAACGGGAACCTTCCAGTTCGGGGTAGATGGCGGCGGGATGATGTACGTTGGCTGCTGTGGTGTACTACTCATAATTTTTCTTTGACTCTTCTATTATGTTTCAATCGAAAACAGAAGAGTGCAGCTATGTGGAAAATTAGAGCAGGCGGAAGGCTGAGGGAAAAGAATAAAGTGTTTACTGTGATGTGCCGGTTGCTCGATGAAACCGATCTGAAGTGGCATTTCTATACGCCAGACCTACTTCGTAGGCACCAGCATGCCCCACACGGCGCTATTCGTGCCTTAGAGCTACCAGCGGATGCACTTTTGTTGCGCTTCTTGCAGGAGCCCAGGCCGAAAGCAGAGCTACAGCAAGCAGGATTACGACCACTACAAGAAAGGTAATAGGATCAGTCGGGGTTACTTCAAAGAGGAATTTTGTAAGCACACGAGTGACAGCCAGAGCACCTAGCGCGCCGATAAGCGCTCCAGTACCTGCGAGCGCGAGCGTTCGACTGATTACTTGCCAAAGAATGTCCCTCTGTTCAGCTCCCAGTGCCATTCGGATTCCGATCTCATGAGTCCGCTCTGCAACTGAGCAAGCAAGCACTCCATAAATTCCGATGGCCGCCAACACCAGCGCCGAAAGCGAAAAGATCCCTAGCAAACGCGCTTGAGATCGGGTTCCCGTCATCGAATCCGCAGCGATGGCATCCATCGTGGTGACTGATTGAGTAGGGAGATCCCGGTCCACCTGCTGAACGATGGCGGGCATGCTCGCTGCCGTTACTCTTGGATTTTCGCAATGAGCCACAAAGCTCATATGCTCCAGAAAACCTGGCTGCTTCATTTGCCCGTAGGGCTGATAAATCACAGCAGCCTGTTTGTCAGTCAGACCCTGCTGTCTCACGTCACCCACGACCCCGACAATCGTGAGCCAGTCTTGGGGTTTCGGATGATCTTCCATTGAGATTCGCTTCCCGACCGCGTCACCAGCCGGCCAAAGACGCCGCGAAACCGATTCGCTAAGGACCACCACGCCCGGCGCAGACAACGTATCGTGCTCAGTGAACTCCCGACCACTGATTAATTGAATGCCCATGGTGTGAAAGTAGCCCGAGCTGATGGCTGGTTTATCCACCCTATAGTCTGCGGGCAGGTGACGGGTGCCTTCGAGTTGAAAGTCACCACGAACGCCGACTCCAAAAGGGAGGAAGCTGACTGCAGCGACTGATTTCGTTCCGGGAAGTGATGACAGCGAAGAAAGAATGTGTTCATCAAACGCTTGCATCTGGGCTGCAGTTTGATAGCGGGCGCGAGGCAGATCGAATGTCGCAACAACAAGGTTTGTGGAACGGAAACCCGGATTGACTGCGTGCATGCGTAGAAAGCTCCTCAGAAGCAGGCCCGCGCCCGCCAGCAGAACTAAAGCCAGCGCGATTTCAATCGTAACCAGCGCAGCCCTTAAGCGATCACTCCGAATCGAGAGGTTTCTCCCCCCTTCGCTGATTCCCTCCCGTAGTTCCCGCCGGGTGGCTCGCAGCGCGGGTGCGAGACCGAAGATCAGGCCAGTCAGCAACGAAAGCCCGAACGTGAACGCAAGTACACGTATATCAAGATGGATCTCAGCGCGAGCGGGGATGTTCTCTATCGGCAAGAGCGACGATAACGCATGCACACTGGCGACTGAAAGCAGAAGGCCTAACATGGCCCCCGCGAGCGAAAGCAATGTGCTCTCCGCCATCAGTTGCCGAATCAGTCGCCAACGGCTCGCTCCTAGGGCCGCCCGAATGGCTATTTCCGGCTGGCGTCCAGCACCACGGATGAGTAGCAGGTTGGCAAAGTTTGCACAGGCAATCAGGAAAACAAAGGCCACCGCACCTGAAAAAATCAGGAGCAGCTTCCGCGTGCCGGCAACGAACAACTCCTTAAGAGGAAGAACGCGGGAAGTATAGCCCTTCATGGTAAACCCATGATCGTGGGGCAGAGCTGCCGCAAATGTCAAAAGTTCAACCTGCGCCTGCTGTGATGAAACACCTGATTTCAGCCTGCCTAAGACTGGGAGCAAATACACGTTGTGCGAATTGAGCCGAATCTCGTCACGTATCCACAAATCGGCATTCCCAAACGTAAACCAGTCCGGCATCACACCGACAATCGAGTAGCTAACCCCGTCGAGGGTCAGTGATCTGCCGATTGCTTTGGGATCTCCACCAAACCGGCTGATCCAGAGCCGGTGGCTGAGCAGCACCACGTCGGGATCAATTTTTCTCTCCCCTAAGAATCCACGCCCAATGGCAGGAGCGACACGCAGCACTCGCAAAAAATCCGGCCCCACCTGCGAAGCAGTCAGCACGATGGGATTTCCTCGTCCGTTAAGCGTTACTTTCTTGCCTCCTGCGGACCCTAGAGTCGCAAGGCTTTCGAATGAACGGTTGTGCTGCCGAAAAGCGAGATAATCTCTGTCCACCATAGTGAGGCCGGGATCAAAAAACAAAGCCTTTGGGACGTTTGAGATCAGAAAAAGGCGGTCGGGTTGTGTATATGGTAAGGGACGCAACAGAACACCATTAACAACGGTGAAAACGGCCGTGTTCGCACCGATTCCCAGCGCGAGGACGACGGCAGAGACCGCCGTAAAGCCGGGGGCTTTGGCCAGCGTTCGCAACGAATAGCTAACGTCTTGTGCCAAGTCCTGCAGCCATCGTACTTGCCGCAGATCTCGGATCTCTTCTTTTCGCTGCTCTATCCCTTTCATGGCTCGCAGCGCCGCATAACGAGCATCGGCAGGTGTTTTGCCCGCAGCTATCTCATGCTCGATTTTCTGTGCAAGATGAAATTGAAGCTCGTCTTCAAGATCCTGTTCCGTCTGCTTGCGACGAAAGAGAGAACGCAGCCGAAGCGGGAGTTTGTAGAACCAGTGTTCCAGGCGCATTTTCAAACCTCTTTCAGTCGCATCACAGAAATAATTGCACCGGAAAGTCGCTCCCAGTCGGCAGTCTCTTTCTTAAGGTGTCGACGTCCAAGTCGGGTAAGCGAGTAAAATTTCGCGCGACGACCCAATTCGCTTGTCTTCCACTCGGCCGCAATCCAGCCCTCCTGCTCCAGCTTGTGAAGCGCCGGGTAAAGAGACCCATCACTCACTCGCAAGACTTCGCCCGAGATCTGGTTGAGACGTTGACTGACCGCCCAGCCATGCATCGGCTCCAGGGCTAGAATCTTCAGCAAAAGCAGGTCTAACGTACCTTGAACAAGATCAGAGGGTTTGCTCACGGAGATTGTCCTCGCTTACCGAGGTCAGTATACATCCCCATGTCCTCGGTAAGCAAGGGTAGGGTGGCAAGTTTACAGCAAATGTTTGCTAAAAGCAATTGCATACAGCAATTTGCATACAGCAAGAGCTTGGGCTGCGCTCTGCTTGCATCTCGTGCATTAAAACTTCTGCCGGGTTCACAAGCCGCTTCACGGCTGGAGCATCGCCGAGCTGTTGTCTTAGACCAACGCACTATGGGGACACTACCTATGGCTATGCAATCATTTCTTTTACACTTTGGGAATGTTTCGCGAACGATCGCTAGAACCGGAACTGCTGGATCATGCCGACCCGGCGGAGGCACGCTGCAATTTGGCGGATTTGGTTCGTATCAACCGTAAGTTCGGCGGCCACTCCGCCGTCCGGAAAACGTTTGAGAGGGTAGCGGGCAAGAACGAAAGCTTCACGCTGGTCGACATCGGCGCGGCTTCGGGTGACACTGCGCGGTTGATACGGCAAATGTATCCGGGGGCAGCCGTCACATCGCTCGATTACAACTTGGTCAACCTGGAGCAAGCCCCCCAGCCCAAAGTGATCGCCGATGCGTTTCGCTTGCCATTGAGGGCCGAAAGCTTCGATTACGTGTTCTGTTCTTCGTTCCTGCATCACTTCCAGAACGATCAAGTGGTTGAACTCCTACGCAACTTCTACGCGGTGGCGCGGCGAGCTCTTCTCGTGGTGGATCTGGAACGGCATGTCTTGCCGTATTGGTTTCTGCGGGCAAGCCAGCCATTCTACAAGTGGGGAAGGATCTCGGTCCATGACGGACGGATTTCCGTACGAGCTTCCTTTCAGAGGCGTGAGCTGATGACTTTGGCGGCACAGGCCGGTCTTGGGCACGCAGACGTGAAGAGATATCGACCCGCGTTCCGGTTATCGCTAGTGGCAGAAAAGCCGTGAAACTTGATAGGTCCGGTGAGCACTCGGAGGAAGATACCCACCGGACGGCGCACGGCAGCTTTGCAAGAAGTGCGCCAACTCGCTGACAGCCGCCCCGCCTTTCACGGCGGCAGCGGACATGTCGAATGTCGTCCCGGAATCGTAAGCAACTACGATTTAGTTCCCTGATGATTGCTGTGGAACTAGTATATATTACGACTTGTTAACTTGATGACGTTCCCCGAAGGCGTGGTTCATTTCCTCGGGCGAGAATTTGCGCCAGTTTACTTGAACTGGATTGCCGATGACAAACCAGTAGCCGATAGCCGAGAGCAGGAGGCTCGCGGAAACGATTCCGAAAGCGACGGCAAAGGAATGCGTATGACGTAGGGTGACTCCGCTGATGTAGCTGGCGGCGAAACCGGCGATGTTCCCGAAGCAGTTCTGGAGACCAGTCCATTTGCCGGCCGCCTCAGCCCCGGACAGTCTCTGCGTGAGAGCCCAGTGATTGGAAGAAAAACCGCCCATCGAGATACAGGCGAGGATCAGCAGCAGCATAGACAGAGTCTGTTGTTCCACCAGAACCGCAGGCAGGATAAAAAAGCAGCAGCTCAATATACCGGAGGAGACAATTGTCTGCCGCACTCTGCCGGGTTCATAACCGCGGCGGATCAGAGCGTCAGCGATCAGTCCAAACGCCAGCGAAGAGGCGGCAACGGCCCAGAATGGGAGCGATCCGACGAAGGCGAGACGATCACCCGTATAGTGCCGCTCGTTCTCCAGATAATAAGGAAGCCAGCTCAAAAGAAAATACCAGCCGTAGTTGGCGCCGAACAGCCCCATGATCGTCCCCCATACGGGACGTTTGACCAGCAGTTGCCGATAGCTCGGCGCCCAAGCGGATGCTCTGGCGAGGCGTTTGACCGCTAGTTTGGGCGCAATGAAACACCACGGGATGAGCCAAAGGAAACTGGCCACCGCGATGACCACGAACATGCCACGCCAAGTGAAGCGATTCAGCAGTTTCACCCCGAGCATGATCCCCAGGGCGGGTCCGATTTTAGAACCTGCGTCGATCAGCGCGTTGGCGGTGCCACGAAGGCGCTCCGGAAAAACGGTGGCGATGATTTTGGAATACGCCGGATAGGCGACCGCTTCGCCGGCTCCTAAGACCAGACGCAGACACAAGATCGCGGGGAATGTGCTCACCAGACCAGTAAGGCCCGTAGCGGCCGACCACAGCAAGAAACCTACGGCGTAAACCCAATTCACGTTCCACTTATCGATGGCCTTGCCGGCGACGAGCTGGAACGCCGAGTAGGTCAAAAAAAAGCTGCCCAGCAAGGTTCCTAGCTTGTCCTGATTGAAGTGCAGCTCGTTTTCGATGCTCTTGGCGGCCACTCCAAGATTTCCGCGATCCGCATAGTTGATGCAAACCGAAATCACCAATAAGCCGAGCGCTACCCAATGCAGAGTCTTTGGCTTAAGCTCCGCAGTTTCCATCGTCGCAACTTTATCAGAGTCAATGCAAATAGAACAGGCTGAGACGGGGTAGCTTGGCTCGTTCCAACAAAGCCGCATCGACGTAGCGGCGTTCAAGCATGGCGAGTTGATCGGCTGTCATTTTGCCGCGGTAGGGCTTGAGTTCACGATCGAGGGCCTCGCGAATTGCAAACAGGTCTTCGTCGCTCTGTGAGACGCGCAAGGCAGCGATCGCCTTTTCTTCGAGCGCGGTCAGCTTCTGCTCCAGCGATTCCAGATTGGCGGCGTGCCGCTCCATGTCGTTTGAGAAGCCGTCGATGGAGGCCGCCACTTCCTGAAGCGCTGGTTCGGGCCTTTGCCTTAGCGCGCAGGCGGCCCTTTCGAGGTGTGACCGAAGCTCCGCGGCGGTAAAAAGCGGGGCGCTCGCCGCCTGTCCAGCTCCGGTACCCAAAGGGATGCGCTTGGCCGCTTCGAGAACGGCTTGAGCGCAGTAAGCCAACGAATTTATGGAATGTCTTTTTGATTTGTGGCCGCGCCACTTTTCGAACGCATCGTCGATGCCCTTAAGGACGGCTTCGAGCGGAATGCCCGACGTTTTCCAACTCTCAATGAGAGCCCAATCAAGCGGCGAAAGAAGAAACAGGCTTGTCCCGCGCGCGCGCTGAAAGTGCTCTTCGGTTTCGGTGAAGTAGTTGAAGTAGTTGCGAGGCCAATCAGAGTCGTCTGTCGTGTCGTTGTCTAGCGCCATGTTTCTCTAGCGAATGACTCACGCATTAAATGACTCATGCCTTACCGGTCCGGCCGCACGCCGCCAGCCGCTATTCTTTCCAGCCGGCCGGAGTCGAAGCGAACCAGCAGAAATCCATTTTCGTCCAGTCCCGCGGTGACGCCTTTCGCGCCGTTTTCTTCGATCACAATGCGGCGATTGAGAGCATAACTGGAAGCCGAAGTGAAGGCGCGCAGAATGCTGCCTGCGCCGTCGGACATGAGCATGGTGGAAAACGAATCGACAGACTCGAGCAGAGCGATGAGAACCTTCTCGCGCGACTGAATCTGACCGTCGCTCGCCAGCCGGAGGGAAGTGGCGGGCGTGCGGAGGCCGGCTGGAAACCCGGATTGATTCACGTTGATTCCGATGCCCGCGACGATGCAGTTGTCAACCAGATGCGTAAGGATTCCGGCGACCTTCTGTTCGTTGATCAGAACGTCATTCGGCCAGCGCAGATCGCAAGCGAGCGAGGTTGCTTTCTCGATCGCCTCCGCGGCGGACAGGCCTAGCACCAGGCTGGCAATCGGAAAACTAGCCGGAGGAAGCGCCAGGCGAAGAAGAATGGAGCAGTAGATGCCGGCTTCCGACGCTGAGAGCCACGACCGGCCGAGACGCCCCACACCGGCCGTTTGCTCTTCGGCGAAAACGACCGTGCCGTGCGGAACTCCCGTGCTTGCCAGCCGCGCGGCTTCTGTCATGGTTGAATTTATGCTTGCAAAGTAGTGGAACTCGTTCTGCGGTCGAAGACGGCGGACGCGCTCCACGTCGAGCGGCATCAGGGGCGCTCCAGTTCCAGACGGAAACTGATGTCCACCGCGATGGCGGAGTGCGTGATGGCGCCGCAGGAAATGAAGTCGGAACCCGCTTCTGCATACGCACGGATATTATCTAGATTGATGTTTCCGGATAGCTCGACGGTGGCGCGGCCCGCGATGTAGCGGATCCACTCGGCGGCCTGAACCGGCGATAAGTTATCGAGCAGCAGGTGCTTTGCACCCGCGGACAACGCTTCGTCGAGTTCCGCACGAGTGCGGACTTCAATCTCGACAGGTCCTGAAAAGAGTTTAGTTTTCTCTAACGCTTTTCGGACGCCGCCGGCCGCAGTGATGTGATTATTCTTGATCAGCACGGCATCAAAAAGACCCATCCGGTGATTCGTTACGCCGCCCGCCGCGGCAGACATCTTCTCGAGTTGGCGCAACCCAGGTGTTGTCTTGCGAGTATCCAGGACCTTGGCTTTTGTTCCCGCAACGGCTTCCACGTGCTGGCGCGCCAGTGTTGCCACGCCGCTGAGTCGTTGGAGGAAATTCAGCGATACACGCTCGCATTCGAGTAGCGTACGCGCCGCGCCAGAGACGGTCGCGATTACGTCACCGCTGTTAACGCCCGAGCCGCTGGATGCGCGGATATTGACTCGGGCACCGCCGCGCAACTCATAAATGAGAGGGAGAAGTTCTATTCCGGCCAAAACTAAAGACTGCTTGGCAAGAAAACTTCCATGGGCCTGAAGGTTCTCCGGCACCGTGAGCTGAGAGGTGATGTCGCCTGCTCCAATGTCTTCGGCGAGTGCGCGTTCAAGCGCCGCGCGCACTTCGGGGTGCGAGACGTTGAACATCAGTCGAGGCCTTCGAGCAGGTCCCGGTTCTTTTTGAGTTGCGCTTCGTATTCCGAGAGCTTTGCCCGGAGTTCGTTTACAACCTTTTCCGGCGCGCGCTCGACAAAGGTAGGGTCGGCTAGCTGGCGCTTGGAATTTTCGGCGATTCGCTCAATGCGTGCGATCTCCTTCGCGATGCGTGCTCTGGATTCGGATGTAGAGGCGCCGTTTTGCGCAGGCAGGACGGCGTGAATCTGCAGATCGAAGTCAGGTGTCGAGCGGATCAAGCCGGCTTGCCCCTCCAGTGCGCCGGGGCGTTGATCGATGTTCAGCTTGGCGAGCGCGGAAATGGCGGCGAGATCTTCGCTGACGAAAGCACTCTTCCGCGGATACAATGTCGCCTGCAGAGTCGCCTTCGGATCGAGCTTATTATCGGCGCGAAGCTCACGCGCGGCGGTGATGACCTCCTGAAGCAAAGCAAACTGGCGAATACGATCCTGAGGCGCTTCCGTCTTCGACGCTTCTAGATAGTTCGCGAGAGAGATAGATTGAGGTTGCTGCCGATTGCGATCCGTGCCGTGGACCAGCCGCTGCCAGAGTTCTTCGGTGATGAACGGCAGGAACGGGTGAAGTAGCCGCAGCGTGGCCTCATATACGGTCAGTGCCGCTCCCCAGTGCGAGTCCAGGCCGGACCCTTCGCGGAAGCGCAACTTCTTCACTTCCAGATACCAATCGCAGAATTCGTGCCAGGTGAAATCCCATAGCGTCTGAGCCGCTTCGTGGTAACGATGGACTTCAAGGGCTCGATTCACGATCCCGGTAGCGCGGCTCAGGCGATCGAAGATCCAAACGTCTTCAAGAGCTTCGGAAGTGTTCTTTAGACCGGCGGAAGGAGTCCACGTCTCGACGCCGGAGCGCTCCATGTTCATAAAGAGGAGTCGCGAGGCGTTCCAGAGTTTGTTGGCGAATGCGCGGCCGGCTTCGATACGGTCCTGTTTCAGTGCAATATCGGCTCCCGCGGCGGCTGAAATGAGCAGCGCGATGCGAAGCGCATCTGTACCGTACTGATCAATGATGTCGAGCGGGTTGATGACATTGCCCTTTGTCTTCGACATTTTTTGGCGATCCGCGTCGCGCACAAGGCCATGCATGTGAACCTCGCGGAAGGGCACGTCGCCGGTGCATTCGAGCCCGAGCATGATCATCTTCGAAACCCAAAAGAACAAGATGTCGAATCCGGTGATCAGCAGAGAAGTGGGGTAGAAGGTTTTGAGATCTTCAGTTTGGTCGGGCCAGCCGAGGGTTGAAAACGGCCACAGGCCGGAACTGAACCAGGTGTCCAGAACATCGGTGTCCTGCTGGAGTTCGGTGGAATGGCAATGCGGACACGTCGCGGGGGTCTCGCGGGCCACTGTAATTTGGCCGCAATTCCTGCAATGCCAGGCGGGAATTCGATGGCCCCACCAGAGCTGGCGCGAGATACACCAGTCGCGAATGTTTTCCATCCACTGGAAGAAGACAACTTCACGGTCGTCAGGGACAAAACGAATGCGTCCGGCTCTCACCGCCTCCATGGCTTTGGCGGCGAGCGGCTTCATGCGAATGAACCACTGAGTGGAAACCAGCGGCTCGATGATGGTTTTCGAGCGGTCGCATTTGGAGATATTGACGGTGTAAGGCTCGGTCTTGACGAGATCGCCGGATTCTTCCAGAGCAGCGATAATGCGCTTACGCGCCTCGAATCGATCCAAGCCGGCATAAGGACCCGCCGCGGCTGTCATGCGAGCGTCTTCGCCGATCACCTTCACGGATGCGAGGCCGTGCCGCTTGCCGGCTTCGAAATCGTTTGGATCGTGGGCCGGAGTGATTTTCACAACGCCGGTGCCGAACTTGGGATCGGCCAACGTGTCCGCGATGATGGGGATTTCGCGGTTCATGAGCGGGAGAACGGCGGTTTTCCCGTGCAGATGCTTGTAACGCTCGTCTTCGGGATGAACAATCAGCGCGGTATCGCCCAGCATGGTTTCCGGGCGCGTGGTCGCGACGATCAGGGCTTCCTCGCTGTTCGCAATGCGGTAACGGATGTGCCAGAGATGTCCGTCCACGGCTTCATGGATGGTTTCCACATCGGAAATAGCGGTCTGGCAGCCGGGACACCAGTTCACCATGTAGTCGCCGCGATAGATAAGCTGCTTCTCCCAGAGACGGACGAAAGCTTCGCGAACGGCGCGCGAGAGGCCAGCGTCCAAGGTGAAGCGCTCGCGCGACCAATCGACGCTTTCTCCGACGCGGCGCATTTGGGCAAGGATGCGGCCGCCGTACTCCTCTTTCCATTGCCACGCGCGACGCTCAAATTCGGCGCGTCCAAGCTGTTGGCGGTTCAGTCCTTCGGCTGCGAGCTGGCGCTCCACAACCATTTGCGTGGCTATGCCGGCATGATCGGTTCCGGGCAGCCAAAGTGTGACGTCGCCTTGCATGCGATGCCAGCGGACCGCCACATCCATGATGGTGTGGTCGAGCATGTGCCCGATGTGAAGTGAACCGGTTACGTTTGGCGGGGGGATGACCATGGAGAAGACGCGGCCTTGTTGCGCCTTCTTCACGTCGACGTGGTAGATGCCGGATTCGATCCACCACTGAGCCCAGTGCGGTTCAAAGCGCTGGGGCTCATACACCTTCTCAAGTTGCATGGGAATTTTCAGCGTAGCATTCAGAAGCACTCTGGCGGAGGCGGGCGCGAAGCCGCGATTCGGCCATATTGTTCGCTGTGCTTTAATGGGTTCAGCCCATTTTGCACAGGTCTGCGCGAGGCGATTTGTGCTGTTTGGAGCACTATGCTCCTCGGTAGCTCAATGGTAGAGCATTCGGCTGTTAACCGAAGGGTTGTAGGTTCGAATCCTACCCGAGGAGCCAGAAAAACCGGCCCGCATATTTTACTTTCCGGCCGACGTTAGCCGCTTCATCAGGTCCGGCTTGAAAGCCGGCAGAGCTTCGAAACAATACTCTACCCGCTGCGGGGAATCGATATTCTTCGCGGCAAGAAGATAAGGCTTCCGAGATACAGGCTGGTTCCCGGTTATGATGTCATTCGGCAGCATATCGATCCTGGACGGCAGGGTCTCACAATGCAGCAGGGCCGGCTGCACCACATAGGCTACAGCCAGGGTGTCGAAGGGATTAAAGCCGTCCACGCCGAATGCAGTTTTCCAGAAGGCGAGCCAATCGGCGGCGGGCTGGACCAGCCAGGTAAGCGCCGGGTTGCGGGACGCCAGTTGGTGTAGATCCGCGGAGTTGAGCCAAACCTTGGACGAGATCTCCCAGGGAGCGAGCACTAGCGGGACGCCGGAATTCAGGATCACCTGAAAGGCCTCCGAATCCAGTTCGAAATTGAAGTCGCGGAACGGCTGAGCAGCTTTTCCGGTCAGGAAGTGCTGGCCCGGTCTGCGCCCCGCCACGGCGACGATGCGCTCCATCTTAGCTGCCAGTTCTGGATGATTTTTCAGCACGGTGGCTATGTTAGTGGCGGGCCCAAGAGCCAATACCGTGAGCTTTTCCGCGCCCAGCGCGGCGGCGAGGGCGCGCGACGCGGGGGTCTCCTTTCCGAGATCTTGCGGGCCGGCGGCGCCCTCCTGGACCGGCATGTCTTTGGGTCCGCTCCGGAGCACGATGTCGCGGCCGATCGGCAGCGCTTCGTGAAGGGGGGAATTGCCGAAGACCACGCTGATGCCTAAAATCCGCAGTTCCGGCGAATGGAAGGCCTGAACCAGCGCGAACCCGTCATCTACTTCGTGGCCGCCTCTCTGTACGGAGGGGTCGGTATCGATCCACACGGCTTTGCCCCTTACGTCTCCGCGCGTGACGCCCGCGGATAAAGCAAAGATCAGCAGAAGGGCGGGAAGGGGTTTCATCGGTTCATTACCAGCGAATGCGATAAGTTGAGCAGGCTGCGTTTTTCGCCCACTCCATAAGGCAAAGGCAGTTGTGCGACGCCGATGAGCCGCCGCATGATTTCCACGCCGGCGAAAGCAAGAGCCAGACCCGGTTCGAGGGCTGCCTTAGCGGCGTACCGTTCGAGGACTCGCTCCGCAAGCGCGGCGGGACAGCGGGCCAGATGAAAATGAGCGATCATCACGCCTAACTCGATCTCCGGCAAACCGAAAAAGCAGAACTCCGGATCGATGATTCTTACGCCGCTGGGGGTCCGTAGCCAACTGCCCGGAAAGTAGTCGCCGTGAATGAGCGTACGCCCTCCGCCTAAATAAAGGACGCCCAGTGCAGCGACCCGGTCCGCGTAACCGCCGTCGCTCTGCAGACTGCCCGCCAACGCGCTTAGGCCGGGCGTGATTTTGTCGAGATCCAGGCCGTTATCCGGGCGGAGCGGGAAGTCGAAGATATGCTCGTGGTTCAGCTTCCGCATCTCGATGCTGGAGAAGCGCGCGGCCAGCGCCGCGCCGCTGAACCGATGATGAAGATGAATCAGGAAATCGGTGAGGGCATCCACCTCCGCCAGACTCACGCCGGCATTTTGGTACATGCTTGTGAAGTCCAGCGAGGTTCCGAAGTCCTCGAGGATAAGCACCCGGGCGTCCGCATCGAAGCCGATCAGTTCCGGCATGTCCGCCGCGATAGCGTGATCTGCCTGAATCGTTCGGTAGAACTCCGCTTCCAACAGCGCGCGATCCCAGGGCGCCGCGATCTGCGGATATTTTTCCACCCAGGGGCGGGCCTGTTTCACCACCAGGGAACCGTGCGACGTCTTCACGCGCAGCGTGCAGTTCATATTGCCCGCGCCCGCCGGAGCGGCCGACAATACCTCGTCATTCGGAGGCAAACAGTTACGGCGGCGCAGATAGCCGGCGAGAGACGGCAAGTCGCCCGCATCCAGAAAAAACAACTCGGGGTGCTGCCGGCGAAATGAGTTACGAGTCGCATCGGCTGCACAATGAGTTACTTCTGTCATGGATCGGGAATGTTCTTTGTTGTTGGCAGTCCCACGTTAGCATCCACTTAGCGTCTCTCCACGACAGGTGGTTCTGAAAGCCACCTGTCGCGCATCTGACCTTTTGGTCGTCGAGCTTCGGATTTTGAAAGAGCCGAAGAAAGCGGCCTAGGGAGCTATTTTGAGAAACATACCGTTTGCACTCGCTTGGTTGCTGACCTGTTCCGGCGCGGCACACGCCGGCGTGGTTTCAGGCGCGGGTAAGCTGGACCATTCCGCCTGGAACCAATTGCTGCAACAGTACGAAACTTCGCAAGCCCGGGTAGACTATCGCGCGCTCAAGACTGACGGGGCGCGCGATCTGCAGGGATATCTCAAGCAGGTCGCCGCGCCGTGGCCGAAGGCTCTGGCGCCGAATGGGCGCAAAGCCGCGCTCATTAACGCCTACAATGCCCTCACCGTGAACTGGATTGTGCAGAGTTACCCGGTGCCGAGCATCTGGAAGACCTCGCATCCGTTCACGGAAGTCCGCCACAGGATGGACGGCCACCTGGTTTCGCTGGATCAGATCGAAACGGAGCTGCGCAACATGGGCGATCCGCGTATCCACGGCGCCGTGGTCTGCGCCTCGCTGAGCTGCCCGCCGCTGCGCCGCGAGGCTTACGTGGCCGATAGGCTGGAGCAGCAGTTAGACGACAACGTGCGTGTTTGGCTCGCCGATAAGTCGCTCAATAGTTTCGATCCGGCGGCACGCAAGGCGGAGGTCAGCATGATCTTTGACTGGTACAAAGGCGACTTCGAGAAAGCGGGTTCGGTCAGTGCGTTTCTCTCCCGCTTCGCGCCCTCCGCGCAGGCCGATTACTTAAGGGAACCGAACGTCAAGATCTCCTATCAGCCCTACCGGTGGGGCCTGAACGATACTTCCGGGATCGGTGACCACTACTCCCATACCTCTTTCCTGGCCGATTATCTCAGGAACAAACTGTAACAATTGATCGCTGCGTTGCGAAGTAAGAGTTGTGTTCATTGCGCGGCTGCTTCTCCGCGAGCGGGTGCGGAGCCGTTTTTCAAAGTTTATTTAAAGGAAAAATTATGCGCATTGCCTTTGGATCAGCACCGCTGCTGTTATTGTTCTGCCCACTTCTTCAGGCCGAAATCTCGAGTTTGACCGGGACGATTTCAGACACGTCCGGCGCTGTGCTCCCGAACGCGTCAGTAACCGCCAAAAATACGGAAAACGGAACGGAACGCACCACTCATTCGAACCCCGTCGGCTCTTACGAGCTTCCCGGCTTGCAAACGGGCACTTACACTGTCTCTGCCTCGCTCGCTCAGTTTACGCCGGAGGAACGCATGGGGATCGTGCTGCGGGTAGGCGACCGGGTTCGCCTGGACCTCACTCTCTCCGCCGGGCCGAACAAACAATCCGTTGTTGTCACGGAGGCCGCGCCCCTGGTGGAGCTGGATTCGAACAGCACCTCTACCGTGGTGAACCGGCAAGAGGTGGAGAACCTGCCCTCCAACGGCAGGCAATTGCAAAACTTCGCTCAACTGGTGCCGGGCGTTTCGGGCGGTTGGAATCTGTCCACACTCGCGAATCGTTACGGTAAGGCTCGCGAAAACACGGAGGGAGC
>JAABUQ010005402.1_pt1 | contig 20468 bp, 21 predicted proteins | sample 5560001 | NCBI WGS metagenome assembly JAABUQ01 (sample SAMN10711888, study PRJNA513371) | rock metagenome | isolation source: Antarctica rocks | place: Antarctica: Victoria Land, Finger Mt nord | collected 2015-12-18
CTGAGTTGACGAGTAAACTCACTCCTCAATTTTAAGGTGAACCCACTCGGTGAGGAGTTCTTGCATCATGCCTTGTTTGAGTGCCTGGGTTTTGATGAGGCGAACTTCAATCACAGCGATTTCGGTATCCATATCAGAGAGAACAGTGGCGATTGCCATTATTCACGATCTGCTCCCGTTGACTGAGATTTAGCTGATTCCCTAACCGCTGCCATTAATTCTTCAAATTTTACTGGCAAGACCAACCTACATGACGATGGTCGCGGTTGGCAAGCTGATAGGAATGAGGTATGCCACTTCCCTGCTACTATGGCACGTCTTGGGCGGTAGTTGGCTCATCTTGAGCAAGTGTTGTCGGTGGGCAAGGTAGCATGTGGGTAGCACAGTATTGGCATACTTAATGGTAACGAAGAACGTTCGGGTTGTAGGTTACTTACCACCCGCTTACCACATGAAGTTGCGCGAGTATATGCAAGCGCAATCCTTAACTGAAAGTGCAGCGCTCGGAGCGATCGTCAAGCAGTTTTTTGACAGTGGCACTGGGACTACTGTTGCCAATGCGGACTCATCGGTTGGGATGGCTGAGTTGAAAGCGGACATGACTGCGCTCCAGGGACGCTTGGTAGTTGTGGAACAGGCAATTTTGAGAGGGGGGTTGCAGTCATATTCAACCAGACCTAGAAAAGCCAATCAGTATGGAACGCCACCTGTACTATCTCCACAAACCGCATCGGAGTTAGCGCGAAGGCTGGGAGTTAACGCCAGCACAGTCGAGTCAGAATGGCTTAAAGGCGAAGCTCACTTCAAGGAGTGGAGCCAGCGTAAAGACCCATCGCAAAGAGGTTGGCGCAAACGAGGGGAACTTTTTCACCCTCTGCCTGAGTGAACGGGTGCGGTTAGTGCGAGTCGGTAGAACAGCTCTTTCAGAGATTTGAGGTGCCGAATCTCGTCAGTAGTTCCTCGCGCGATAATTGCAGGAGTAGGCGGGTAAACTCATTTGGTGGCAACTCCAGGACTGGCTCAATCATCGCCTCAAGTTGGTCATCTAAAGAGCCAAAGCGGAATTTAAGCAAGCTTTCTATAGTATCGCGGCGTTCCGTCCGGACTCCTAGCTGCATGACTTGTGGCAAAGCTGACTGCATTCCTAGCTGGATTCCTTCGCGCCAAGCCGCTTTTTCTTGCTCCAAATAAGCCGGTGAAAATTCCATCAATTTATTCTCCAAATCTCGCCATCAATTCCTCACGCGATAATTGCAGTAATAAGGCAGTAGACTCGGCTGGCGGCAGCTTTAATAAAGGTTGGATAATTCCTGATAAGTGTTCATCTAAAGAGCCGAATCGAAATCTAAGCAGGTTTTCAAGAACGAAGTATAGCCCTTGTCGGATTTGCTCTTGCCGCCATTCGGAAAAGACTGGTGACAAGTTTCTGATTAATTCATGCTCTGATTCATTCAAATCTTTACTCATTTCTAGATGGAGCCGCCAGTTAGTTAGCAACTTTATCACATTTGAACGTAACCGGTTAGCCTCTGGCAGGGCTAGAAGTTCCTCAATTGCCTGTTCTTGGACTGTACCCTCGCCCAAAATCCTCAACCAGAGAGTTTCTTTCGAGTGCGGTAACTGGTCGATTACTACCACCGCTGTCCTCAAATGGTCTGCCAAAAAATAAATTCCATTCAACCAATTTTCTTCATCAAGTCTCGCCCTAAATCCAGCCAGCAGAGATGGGGAAATAGTGGGAGAAATAACCCATAGCCTCGGCAAATCTTTCGATTGAATGGAAGGATTATCCTGGGGAGCCATCCGCTCTAATTCAACTTGAACATCAAGCAGCCTACTCAAATAAATCCGAATTTCCGTCTGGGTGACTGCCTGGTTTAAAGGTGCTAAAAGGAAAGGAGTATCAGCCCATCGCTTTAGTACTCCTAACTCCTTTGCCGACCTCGCTAACTTAGGGGAGTAAGGTGTAAACCAAAAATCTAGATTTGAAGCTTTCCACGCTGCCTGTGGGGGAACTTGCCTCTGACCCAAAGGCGCTAACAACTCCTTGAAATACTGCTGGGCAAATTGCTTATGTGTAGAATGGTTCATCCAGAAAATGCGGGAGTGCGATTCCCTGACATGATACCCAGGTTTTTCCAGTCCAAGTTCACCTCATCGCCTTGAAATCCTAAACCGTGTCGAGAACGATCGCTTCAGGCATTCCCAATCCTCTTCATCTACAATAGGACTGACAATATCACCAAAAATTTGAACTTTCCCCACTAGGTCGGTCGGAAAAGTACACAATTACGCGAGCTGTCTGTACAGACGGCTGTTCTCCTAACCACTTCACCTGTCTGTTTTTAATAATTTTCTCAAAAGTCCAGGGGTCATCATCAGGAAGTGCAGCATTATTTGTTATTGTCATTACCACCTCTTGAGTTGTCTATGCGCTCAATTGTGGCATTAAGTCTTTTAAGCATCGCATCCAGACGAGCCATCCGAGATTTATGCTCGGCTGATGCTTTCCGTAAGACTTCCATCGGTTCGCGCCATTTAACTCTTGCAGCTTCCATTCTCTCTATTCTCGTTTCAAATCTGGTTTCAAAAGTACTGGGTTGATTGGTTGTCATAAGAATTTCTAATTCTTTGTCAGAAATAATAGGACAGGTACAGTGATTTTATAACTATCCTAATCGCTAAAATGGCTCAACCAAAAACTGCGTCTAAACCCTTTAGCACCAAAGAATGAAAAAACCACGAAACACTACTGGCGGGGGATATTTCAAGACGGCTGGCGCTGAGCCACTGTCAGAAAACGCAATGGCAGTAAGACTACCTGTATCTATGGATTCTCAGGTAAGACAATTGGCAGGAGACCACTTGAGTGAGTGGTTGAGGCAAGCAATTGCAGAGAAGCTAGAAAGAGAAAAAAGTTACCAAGGCAACTAGTTATCTGAAGTTTGATAGCGCACTCGCGATGGTCGCGTAGCGAACCGCCTTCGGCATCGCTATACTCACTCATTAGAATCGCCTAGCATAACGCAATATGAGTTTACTTATACCCGATGAATTAGTTAGAGCCTCCGGGCTATCCGAAGCCGAACTGCTACAAGAATTGGTACTGCTACTGTTTCAGCGAGAGAAACTTACCCTTGGCAAAGCCAGTCAGGTTCTCGGCATAACCCAACTTAAATTTCAAGCACTCTTTGCAAGTCGCGACCTCTATATTCACTACGATATCGAAGACCTCCACGAAGATGTCAAAAATCTGCAAGAGTTAGGCTTACTTTAATCGTCATTAGTGATACATCGCCGATTGTCGCTCTAAGCGTGGTGGATCGCATTCACCTACTTAACGATGGCAAATACACTTTGGCTTTGCCCTAGTCTTGGATTCCCAAACCATAAGCTTTGCCTCAGAAGAAATTGGCTCTAATTCCTGGCGGTCATGTTTTAGATCGGTTGCTCAGCTCTCAAACTGGTAACCAAACTTATAAGGGTTGATAAATAAACCAATTACAGTGTTGCCAACACGGACTCGTCCAACGCAATTGCCGAGTTGAAAGCTGATATCACGGCTATACAGAGACGATTGGTAGTTCTGGAACAAGCACTCTTGAGTAGGGTTTCGGTCACATCCAACTAAACCGAGAAGGTTCAATCAATATGGAATACCACCCGTACTGCCTCCTCAAACACCTTCTGAGTTAGCTCTAAGGCTGTGAGTCAACCTCAGCACAGTCGAGTCAGAATGGCTCAAAGGCGAAGCTGAGTTTAGGGATTGGAGCTAGCGCAAAGACCCATCGAAAAGAAGTTGGCACAAGCTGGGAGAACTTTTTCACCCGCTGTCTGATTAACGGTGGTGTTCTAGATCTGGTGTTGAACTATAATAGTAAGGAGTAAAAAAAGGAAGTTGTTTGGTTAACCACCTCGCTTATCTGATCAATTATGATGAGCGGGAAAGTTCAGGAAAAACCTATACTAGCCAAGTTGCAGAATCGCATATTGACTCACTCGTTAATGCACGACATAAACGTAAGAGAAAAATGCAATGGACGAGAGAAGGCGCTCACAATGTTTTGCAGATTAGAGCCAAGATGGTGAGTCAGGAGTGGAACGATCAGTGGCAAGATACTATACTGAAAGCTCTAATTGGCGCTGCATAAAAGCATGCAGCATAATAATCTATTCCGCTCCCAGTTGCTAATGGCTATTTTTACCTGCATCTCGGCTGTACCCGAGTAAGACTTTCAGCTTAGTTGGCACTTCATGACAGCTACCGTAACATTAGGCCAGGTACTACAAGTGTAACAAAACTACTTTGATTTGTTACGCTCTCGTCGGGACTAGACTATACCCTCCTAACTGCCACCGCAACTCCAGACTCCCGGAATCGATAAAGAGCAACCCAGCGCACTATCGCCGCGCTTCCAAGATGAGGTTGAATGGGGTCTGTGTTGCCCGTCTGAAACGGGTGAAACCAGCCTGAGCCATCACTTGGGCTAAGCGTTGTTCGCCAGCCTGAGCGCCGAGTCCTAGTCCCACCTCTTGAGACAAAGAGCAGGGAGTGCAAAGCGCTGTCGAGGCTGCATAAAACAACCGACCAAACGGGTGCAGATTGCCTTCAATATGGTTGCCTGCGTAGGGTTCGACAATGAGCACAGTCCCCTCCTCAGCCAGCACCTCCCGAGTATGCTGTACAGCACCAACAGGATCCCCCATATCATGTAAGCAATCCATGAAGCAGACTAGATCGTAGTTGGAGCCTGGAAAAGTTTTGGCCGTTGACACTTCAAAGCTGATCCGTGAGCTAACTCCGGCAGCGTCTGCCCGTTGTTGAGCTGTTGCAATTGACTCTGGGTGGTAATCAAAGCCAAAAAACGTCGAGTTTCGATAGGTCTGAGCCATGATAATGGTAGAGGCACCATGCCCGCACCCGACATCTGCCACCTTTGCCCCTGTTTGCAAGCGGGTTTCTACCCCTTCAAGTGCTGGAATCCATTCCGTCGTCAGATGGAAGCGATAGCCGGTGCGGAAGAACGCTTCTGTGCCACAGAACAATCGATGATGATGTTCATGCCAACCAATACCTTGTCCCGTTTCAAAGGCTTTGATGACCTTATCCTCATCCAACCAAAGTGATGCGACAACATCGAACCCTGGTGCCAGAAAAACCGAACTCTCTGGATTGGAGAGTACCAACGCATGTTCTGCAGGCAATTCATAGGAACCCTGCTCTCGATCGTAGGTGACATAGCCCCCGGCCGCCTGATTATTCAGCCACTCCAGGACATAACGTTCATGCGTGTTTGTCTTGTGAGCCAGTTGTGCGGGAGTTAGGGGACCGGCACCGGTCATGGCTCGATACAATCCAAGTTTATGACCGATATTCACCATTACGCCTGACATACTGGCGGCCATGTCTTCAACAACTTGTCCCACAAACGATTCAACCTTTGCACTATCCATAAGCTTTGCTTCTTCCTTAGCGACCGTTGCAGCGGACGCAATAAACTACAGGTGGTGTTCTAGATCTGTGCTTCAGTACTTAAATTGATAAACTAAACTCATAGCGATTGATAAACAACCCAATGACTAGATCATGCATTTCTTCAGTCTTAGAAAAGCAGATAGTCTTCCTAGCTAATCGCTTAATTCTTGTCCTCAAGCTTAGATGCTTACGCTCAATCTTCTGAGTTTTGCGCTTACTTATCTCGTGGCATTTTACTGGTAAATGCCGCTCATATGCTCCCCAACCATCCGTACAGTAACGCTTAATTCCAAACGGGAGAAGTAACTTTTTCAGTCGGAGAAACACCTCATCTTTGCGGCGACCAAATACGTATGCTAGAACTTGACCAGTCCGGCGATCAATAGCGTGCCATAACCAACGTGGGTTTTTCTTACTACTAACATAGCTCCACATTTCATCTAATTCAGATTCTTCAACGCCAGCCTCTTCTGACTCTTCAACTCGAACGATCTCTACTTCAATCTGCTCAGGTTTTAGTTGTTGTAACAGTTTCTGATTGGTTGGTTGGAGATGTCTGAGTTTTTTTTAATTCCTGAATTACAGTCGTCGGGCTCACATGTAAAACCCGTGCTATATCTCGAACACCACTACCGTTAAGTGTCATCTCCACAATTTGCTGTTTGACTTGTCTGCTTCGTCCTGGATAGGTTTGATTCAGGATAAAAGTGCGATAGGGGCATTCTGGATTCTGACAACGATAGCGTTGCCTCCCTTCGGCTGATTTTCCGTTCTTAATTACCTCTTCGCTATGGCAATGTGGACATTGCACCGGGAGCCAAACAGCCATAATGGTTAACCAAACAACTTCCTTTTTTTACTCCTTACTATTATAGTTCAACACCAGATCTAGAACACCACCTGATTAACTTTCATTACGTCAATACTTACTGAAGTACTTCAGTAAGTACTTCAGTAAGTATTGACGTAATTCCTGACAAGTAGTAGGATTGACTTATTCTAATTATGAGTATGATTACAGCCTTTCTCAATTTAAAAGGGGGATGTGGCAAGAGTACCAGTGCAGTGCATCTTTGCCGCTACTTCTTGGAGCAAGGTAAACATGTTGCCCTGGTGGATGCAGATGGACAGGCAACCAGTTCAAATTGGATTGCCCACCTGGATGAAGGGATTCCACGACCATCAGTTTTTCGGCTGACAGAACCCGACCCCATTCTCGACGACTTACCCGCGATCGCTTCCCAGCATGATGAAGTGGTAGTTGATGGCGCGGGGGGACTGGCTGAGGTGCAGCGAGCCGTTCTCCTGCTGGCTGATGTGGTAGTTATACCAGTCCAACCCAGTATTCCTGATGTCTCCGCTAGCCATGAAGCGATTAAAGCGGTGCGCCGAGCCAGACAGATTCGTAATGGAGCACCTAGAGCGTTCGTGTTCCTAACGCGAGTGGTGCCGAATACACTGTTACTGAATGAAGCTAGGGAGATCCTGGGTGGTTATTCAGATGTGCCGCTACTAAAAAGCGAGATCCCCCAACGTCAAGCGGCGGCGGATGCAATGGGGCAGGGCAAGACTTTATTTGATTTCAAGGGGAACCGACCTGCTACTGAACTGGCACGTCATTATCGCGAGCTTTTTAAGGAGGTAGGCTGTGGCTGAGCGCAAACGAATGACAGATGCGGCGCGGAAGTTCATTGAGACGGGACAGATTGAATCATCCCCCGCGATCGCCCCCACCACAGCGAACACAGAAGAGTTACCCAGCACTGGTGGCTCTCTACGGAGCGAACTGCTAGGAGAAGAAAAGGTTACGGAACCAAATACTCGTTTTACCGTTGACTTGCCGCGCTCCCTGCACCGACGACTAGACCAACTAAGTATTGATAGCGGTAAGCCCAAGACCGAGCTGGTTCGCATCATGATTCGTCGCGCTCTTGATGACATTGCTTACTGACTTACTTCAGCAAGTACTGAAGTAAGTAAAACTGTTCCGTTTTAGGTGTATCGTTCGCCAACGCTAGAACCCAAACTGATGGGAAGCTATACGGCACGAGGGAGCGGTAGAAGTCCCTCTAGACTCCCCAGGTGTCTGTTATTGCCAATTGTTCGTGCTAGTGCAGAGCGAAAATCAGGGGATTCAGAAGCTACGTGTAGCGACCTGCAATCATAGATCGTCAAACCTGTAATCATCGCATTTAAAAACCAGGTTTAGCTGCAACTACAAAAATGCTCAAACCAGGATTAAGGTTCTTTTCACATTTTGGCGCTCCAGTTTTTGAAGCAGCCCGAAACCCACAATTCACGTTGGACAAATTAGCGCTCGTGCCCAACTTCACCAAAAGCTGACAAGAGCCATAAACCTGGTTTGAGAATACCGGGAAGTGCAGGTTTGAGCGATTAGTATTGCAGGTCACTACATACATGCGAAGTAACTGTCCCGACGCAGGCAGTTGAAAAAAGATGGGATTTGTCGGGTTAGAGGGCGGGGGTAGATTAATTTTGACCATAATCTACAGTTTTTGCCAGCTCGATAACTTCCGCCCTACGTCCTTGCTTCAAAGCCTTTATTGGCTTCATACCTTCTAAGAAAGGATTAGGACGCACCAACCAGCAAAGCTTAGCAAAATCAGATATCTGTAGAGTCTTCAATACATCCGGTAAGCCGTCAACTACTCCGTCAGGACCTTGCGCGTCAAACTGCCAGATGGGGAAACACAGAACACCCTTGTTTTTTACAGCTAAGAGAGTCTTGGCTTGGACTCGATCGTGCAAAGACTGACGGCTATTGTACTCCAACAGCCGGAGTACGTCCGACGTACCTATAGCATCCTCCAATAAAGCTCTTCGGCATTGGAATGCCCTTGCGAGATTGTCAACTTCCAACTTTGTGCGTTCTTCAAGAGAAAAGCTTTCTCCTAAAAGCCGATCAATTTTTTGGGAATGCTCAGTCTTATTCTCTACAGCTACAACTGCCTGCATGATGACTTCAGTTACAAGTGCCAGTTGCTCAGGAGCTGAACTCTTGAGTAATTCCAATTTTTCTAGTTCTTCTTTAGTCAGAGGCATCGCATAAATGTAAGAGATGTCAGTAGTGTTAGTAGTATCAGCTATTTATATATTGTATGCATAAGTAGAAATCGTCAAGTATGTCAAAAGGCTTAAAATAAACTACCCCCACTAACCTCAAAGCTGTTAGTGGGGTTATTATCCCATCAGCTACCGGAACTTGGAGGAGATGATGTTCGAGCGCGGCGTGAAAGTAGACCATAGTATGCTTTCGCGTTAGATACTCAAATATGCAGCTCAATTGGATAAGCGGTGTCGCCCCCATTTGCAGCCAACTAACGATTCATGGCGAGTTGATGAAGCCTACATGAAGGATTAATGTTGATAAAAATACCGCTTATCCCAAAGTAATAGATGAGATGAAGGCTGAGGAACAATTGTCATTGAGTGTGGAATTAAGGCAAAACACGTACCTCAATAACCCAACTCTTGCAGGAGCGTCGGTTTATTAAGAAATTAATCAAACATAGGATCGAATTTCACTCCTTCAACACGCAAGGGCGAACATTAAAAGGATTTGAAGCGATGAACATGCGACCGCATTGGACAAGTTGTGGGAGTCAAAAAACAAGATGTTTTAACTCGCATAGAATCTGTGTCTCAAATTTTTGAAGTAGCAGCATAGATAGTTGCTCACTGATGAGGTTCACTTTTACTCACAAAGTTTCTGCAACACAACTATTGTTTGGCATCCGACTTGTTCATCAAACAATATTTCTTTAAGATAATACAAAAGAACTACTTTTTCTCGAAGTTATGTCAACCACAAATCACCCCCGCCCCCATCATCAATTTAACGCTAAGCGGTTTCCCTTTAGTCTATGGCGCTTGAGCCATCAGGAATATCTCCAGTTGCGGTCCCGGAGTTTTCCGATCAGATATAATGATTTCTTTCTGCTGAGACTGTCGCTCGATCAAGAAAACAGTCCCAACGAGTTAAATCTCCCTAAAGCGTTGCTCGTGCTTGAAGAAGAGTTTGGTCAGAGTTCAACCCATCTAGACTCCTGGAAACAAACGTTCTCTTTCCCCTTTCTGCTGGCAATCGACAAGCCAACTGGGACGTTTCGCTATGTGCTAAAAGTTGAGGATTATCGGGGCGGTCTGGAGTTTAACCTCTATCGAGTTGTGGATGACTTCAACTACGTTGGGGAAAACTTACAGGTTTATCATCTACCAATCGCAGATGAATTTTCGGAGGATGAGATTGAATATGTCATCACTTATTTGTGGGGCTTTCTACAAGGGTGTTCCATCCGATTCTCTCAGCTTCAAGGTGAGATTAAGCCGTTCTTTCGGCATGTTGATGCCAGCCATGTGATCTATGGTTACTGGGAGGGAAAATTTGTTGAGGAAGTGATTGAGGATTCAGAAGAGTATGAAACGATAGTTCAGAAGCTAGAGGAGAGGTATGGTGAACCTGCGATCTCTGATAGCACACAAGTGAGCCGCATCCAGGCAATGATTCAGACAATTGAGAAGCAAGTCCTCTAGAATCGCTCAGCGTGACTCACGCTTCAAGAGAGGATTGAGTTAATTGAGCTGCATCACCAATAGAATGTTACAACCTTGTTCCTTCGCCAGTTTTTGCATTAACGTGACTACATCTCGTCCAGATTTGCGATTTAATGCTGCCCAACGAATCCTAAAAGCTTTACTTCTTGCAGGCTTTCGCTCTAAATCGCACTGCGACGCAACTAAACCTATCGGTTGCCTCAAGTGGTACGAAGACTAAACAGTAGTATTTGTAAGTTCCGGTAATTGTGAGCAACAAATTCCAGAATTTACAGTATTACTTACCTTAGAAATTATTATGCTCAGTGTGCACTCGATAGCTATTGAATCGTCTCCCCTGAAGGCTGAGGTGAATAAAACAACCGCTCGGCTCAATCTGAATTGAAAAAACTCGTGAGCACTTGCTGAAGCTAAATTCTCTACTTGTGGTTACTCAGTAGTTTTGAGTCTGGTCGTTGTTAATAGGTAATATTAAGTTAACAGTATTACTTGTAGATATTTCACGGACTTATATAACTTTTTAAATTTAATTGTACTCGTATAGTACAATTGTTTAATGATTATTAAAATTTGTTTTTCGTCTGACAATAAGTAAAAATTATTTTACACGTTTTCAAAAATAAAGAGTAAATGGTAGTAAAAAAGTTGGAAGTAATAGAGCGTAAACACAGACGGGCATTAATACGTATTAATACTTGGATATTGTCTTTGGCTTGCATGGTGGTAGCGGTAAGAATAAGGTTTAACTCTTCTTTAGAGCTTTCTCTATTTCATCAGATTGATATCTTCCTTATTGCCGTTTTATACATTCAAATTCGATGGTGGGCTTTTAGACAATGGGGGTGGATCTTCCCTCACGAGATATTTGTAGCTAATTGCTTAGCCTTAACAGATTGTTTAGAACATCCTTTTCAAAAGTGGGTTCTTAAAAACATAGGTAGACTAGATGTGTTAAAGCATTTTTTTCACTGGATTCTTGATAATTTAAATTTTACAGATAGTTTAGTAAAGCTTCCGGCTGAAACTGAAGAATTATCCCATCAAAATTTTCGTCGCGATAGACTCTTTGCAAGTACTCTATGTTGGTGTGCTGGGTACGCATGCGTACCTCTTATGCTAATTATGTACTTTATTTTCCGTCATGATGTGAGGGGAGTTTTATACCCCATAGGATATGTTTTTGTGATGATGATGTTTTTTCATTTGGCACAATCACAACGTCAATTAGCTGAAATTGCTCAGCGGGGAGATGCTGCCGAGGAAGAGATTGCTAGGCTTATTGAGCCAGTGAGACAGCAACAGGGCGGTACTCTTTATTCTCTGTTGCAGAATAATCGAGTGCGTATTCCTGGTTTGGGTGACTTGGACATTTTGCTAATTACTCCATCAGCAAAGAACTTTGCAATTTCAGTGAAATCACTTGAAGGGGAAAAAGTCAAAGTTTTTTTTGATAGTAAATTACAAACACTGCGTTATCGAAAAGGTAGAGGAAGTAAAAAAACATTTGAATCCGAACCAACTTCTGTACTCCAAGAGCAAGTAGAGTGGGTTTTAGCCAATAAAAACCTTATTAGGCAACAACCAGCTAAGCTCGTAGTATTTCGTTCGCCTGCGGTTATTGATGTTCATAAAGACTCACCAACTATAATGGTTGGTAATCGATCTTTTCTCTACTTCAATAATGCTTTTGTAGTAATGGAGTCTGATTTAACCGCATTGATTTCAGAGTTGCTAGAGGGCGAATAATACTAAATATTAGTAGCTCTGCTTGTCAAGTATTTTTGCAATAAAAATTTATAAGCTCGAAAAAAATTTTGAAACGCTAGGACAACGATTATTTATCTGAAAACTCTTCTATATCATTCATGGGACAAGTTATCGTTCTAGCCTCTTCCCTTGTTATCTTTTCTAAAAGTTCTGAATGCCGTTCGTAAACACGCAACCATAGAAATAGCAGATGATTACTTATTTTACCAAAGCTCTCTTTAGCTAATTGAGCGATCTGCTCCAACAGTTTTGTTGAAAGACTTTCCTGAAAATCGAATAGATATTTTTCCAATTCTTATACTACTGTTTGCTGATTTTGTTTAGCACTTTGGTGCCAATAAAAACATACTGGGGTCCTCAGAAGTAAATTTAACAAATCTGTAGTTATACGAGACTTTGAGGTCTCTTCTTCAGCCGCTTGAGCTTCAAGTTCATGCTCCAGCTCTGCACTCATATAAATTGTAGGATGTCGTACTTGTCCTGAACTAAAAGCTTGGGAAGATTTTTGGTTCTTTTAGGACATAGCTTTTACACCTTTGCAACATTCTACATTTATGGCTTTATGTTCAGAATGTTTGTATCTTATACAAATATTTTATGTAGCTTCTTTAAAGCTATCCACTTCCCTAAATTCAGGTTAGGTACTATTGTGTGTAGTACCCCGTTTAAATGCAATGAAGTAAACCTGACTTTAGTGATATCTTAGAGCTAGTGTAAAAATTGAAAACGCTCGCGCCAAAGTGCTAAGACAGCGAGCGTTTTCTCCAAAAAACCAAGCCGGGACGGTTCCGCCTCGCAAGCAAACGTGCCCGTATGGCTAATTCTATCTTACCAGGTAAGATAGATTTTTGCTCAAATCGGTCGCGTGTCCGCCTCGGCTCCTACTAAGGAGTCAAGAGATGATATTAGATTCGCAACAAGAAAACACAACTGACTTCAGACCTACTTATGACCGTCTAGCTGATTTAGAGCACACATATCTAGAAGAGTCTGTATTGGCTGGGCTGATGATCGATGCCAGTGCCGAAGAGGGAGAGCGAGCACTGGGGATGGACTACCTTGCTTCCCTGCTTCCAAATCCTGTCGCTTTCCAGCACCGCAGCCACAGATTAATATATGCTTGTTGCCTCCAACTGCATTCTAAAGGGCTGAAGCCCACTCTCCAAGCAGTTGCCTTGCAATTGTCCAATGATGGCTTATTACAGGATGTAGGTGGGCGCAGCAAACTGGTACAGTTGGTAGATACAGATGCTTTCGCTACGTTCCACTTCAAGCAGAACGTGAGGCTGCTGGTAGAAGCCTACCAGCGCTGGGGGCTGGCTAATAGGTTGAACGACATCAATAAAGAAAAAGATTTCGACACTGCTTTAGAGAAGGCGCAGTCGGAGATTGAGCGGCTGCGGCAGATGCGCTCTCCTGATGCCAAATTGAGCGCTCAGTCGATGCGTTCGCTGTTCGTTGAAATTTTAGAGCGCAACTTAGGAGAAGCTCAACAGAGAGAAGTCCTCAACCACTTAGCATCAGATAGCGGATGGAATCCCAAAGAGGTCCGGGAATTAGTCGAGATCGTCGAGTCAGAACTGGCGATTGAGGAATCTCGCTGCGAACGAACTCAGGCTCTTGAGCAGTTGGAGGGATACAAAGGGCGTACCTTAACCCTATCTAGGTACCTGCCTAGCTCCTATGCGAATCCCATGCAGCAGGTGGCAGAGTGGTTGGGGGTTCCCAGTGCTGCTCTCCTGCTAGAACTCCTGGTAGGAACTGCTGGTAGTGCCCATCCACAAACACGGATTGCTGTCAAAGAATCCATTGGCTTTGTTGAACCCCTGATTATTTACGGTGGCATCGTCACTGAATCTGGGCAGAGGAAATCCCCAACGGTTAACGCCGTCTTTGATGCGATTCGGCAACTGCAAGCTGAAGAAGAAGAGCGCTTTAAAAGCGATTCTGAGGAATTCGAGCGCGAACAGAAGGAGTGGGCGGCAAACTGTCCGGGCAAGGATAGTCCCGAATATCAGGCTTGGCAAGACGAACAGCCAACCCCTCCTCGTCCACTCCGTGAACTCTACCTTGATATCACCACTGTCGAAGCCATCGACAAATTGAAGGGTCAGCAACCCGATACAGCTTTTGTGTTGCTTAAGGATGAGTTGAGCGGTCTATTCGGCTCCTACGGCGCTTATAAGAACGGTCGAGGAGAGGACAGAGAGGCAATTTTATCGGGGTGGAACGGTCGGGGTCGCAAGAAAAACCTCAAGAGTGGCGAACGTGTCAGCACTCTGTACGATGCTATGAGCATCTTTGGGGCGATCCAGGACTCCAAGCTGCAACAGATGATGGGGTCTTTTGATGATGACCAGGGGGACTGGGGGCGGTTTCTGTGGGCTTTGATTCCGCTCAAGGCGCTACGACTGCCCAAAAGCGATGCCACGTTCCAACTCGCTTTTCTCAAATCTCTATTTGAGTGCATCCAAGCGCTTTCACCGCAAAAATACCGCTTCGCCTTCGATGCCCAACGGCTGTATGAAGATTACCACTGGCAACTGGAGCAACGGCGTGTAGCGCATCCCCAAAGGGGTATGAGGGCAGCGATCGCCAAGATGGAGGGGTACTGTGCGAGGCTTGCTCTGGCATTACACCTCATCTGGGAAGTTGAAGGCGGACGAGTGCCTACGCCGTACATTCCCAGAGAGCGCGTCCAGCAAGCAATACGGCTCACTGAGTTTTTCCTCTCGCAAGTCACTCTGATTCACAGCGAGGGGGCTGCTTCGGGTGAGGGGGAGCTGACCCACCGCCTGAGTTCGATTCTGAGTAAACTCAAGCAGTTCGGGGAACTCACCGCCCGGAAACTCCAAGCATCCATCAGTTGGTTGCGAAAGGTTTCGCCAGATAAGTTGAGGCAGGATCTGATGGAGTTAGCCAAGCTAGGCTACGGCGTTATCGAGGGTAAAGGGAACCGATTGAAGTTGGTGAGGACACCAACTGTTGATACTGTTGATACTGTTGATGCAGTTGCTGCTAGTACTGCTGATAGTAGCAGTGAGCTTCAAATGTTTGACATGAAAGAGTTCCAAGACTCAGAGCCACAAACTGTTGATAGTGCTGATATCAGTTCTCTTGACCCATCTTCAACTGAATTCTCAGCAGTTGAAGTCGGCTCGAATACTTCTAGTCAGCTAGAGCAGCACATCAGCAGTTTGCCTTCAAATCAAGAGAATTCAAGCACTCTAGCTGCTGATAAGGCATCAGCAGTTGTCTCAACAGTTGATGCTGCCAATACATCTAGCAGTAGCAATGACCGAGAAGACAAGGAGAGTCAGGATGCTACTAGCGACACAGCAGTAGCTGCTAATAAACCTGCTGCAATACAGGAGGTAGCTAGTCGGCTTCTGCTGTGCCAAACGTGGGTGGCAGTAGCAGAGCTTGTAAACCGAGATGGCTGTAAGCTTTGTCAAGCAGCAAGAGGGGGCATGAATAAGGAGCAGCGCCGAAACTTGGCTAGGCTACTTGCTACGCACCTGTGCGACTGCCTCAGCGACCTCAAAGACCTGGCATGGGTTCCAGCTAAATTAAGGGATCGAGCACTTTCGATGCTTAACTTCACTATTCAACAGATTGGAGGTGGAGCAAATATCTCAGACGCTTGCATCGAGTTTGTCACTAGCTGTAAGTTTTACTCTGCCGAACACTTAGGGCTTTCCAAAGAGCGCTGGATTTTTGAAGCACCAAACGGAAGCAGGTTTCCTATCTTTGATATTGATTCTGTAATGGCAGCCGCACCACTCGACGGAGCTTGAACATGAATCCAGCACATTTAAAACCTGAGCAAATTAGAACTTAGGATGATGACAGCGAGGGGTAAATTATCCAATAATGTCACCAGCTTGAAGATGATAATCCAAAGTTGATTTTGATGCCACCCCTGAACTTAATTGGACACTAGAGGAGTTAAGAAAAGCTACAGCTAGCAGTAGCAAGAGCAAGTTACTGCGTAGTTCGATAGCCAGCGAAGATAAACAGGCAGGCAAGAGAAGTGTGATTGCTAGTGCTAACTACACTCCTGAGAGCGAGATTGCTCTTTAATTAGCCCTGCACTTTGAAGCGCAATCACCGCCGCCATCTGTTAGCAATGTCAGGCTAGATTAGCAGAAAGAGACTAGGAAACACTGCCGTAAGTGATGCTTATGAGTCAATCTGATTCTATCTTGATAGCTGACCCACCGCCTCCAAGCGACTTCCCAACAATGTATCGCTGTGTTGGGTTGATGCGGGGTCAATATCTTCCAAGTGTCGATAGTTTTACCAAAGGCTTTCTTTTAGCGGATGACGGCTCCAAATATCCAGCGTTTTTGTTAGGTACAGTGGCTAAGAGGCTCAAAGCCAACTTACACCAATTAAGCGAATCGCACATTTGGATGGTGTGGCCGCGTACAAAATTCCAGTCACCGAGGCTATTTTTTCAATTAGTCAGCACATACGAGCCGACTAACGAAAAGCACCTCCGTGCTGTGGATTCCTTCTCAATTAGAGGAGTTTTACAAAATCAGGAGGATGGACAATTAAGTATTTGTATAAAACGTAATTCCTCCCCGCCAAGCAGTCAGGAAAAAGCTAAGCGCTGGCAACCATTCACAGTGCTAATAGATGGTTTTCTTCCAGAGTCAGCACGCGGTCAGTTCTGGGAACTAGACTGCTATCGCGAAGGTGAGCACCTAGTTATGGAAGATGCTCGGTTGATTCAGGAGCAGCCTTTGGATAAAGAGAAGAGCAAGCAACCATCCGCTGCTGCACCTGCTTGCAAAGCAACTAGGGACTCTGTGATGCCCAAGTCAACAGTGACAGAAGCTCCATCTGTACAACCAGCAAATCCTAAAGGAGGTGACGTGTTGACCCCAGGCAAAATGGAAATCACGCTCAAGTTCACTGAATTTCCTGCCAACGTGCAAACAGTAGAAAACGGCTGGCAGCAGTTTGACATTGATACTGGCGCTCAAATTGTTACCGTAACCCTCAAGCCTAAGATGTTCAAAAAATTGGAACAAGCACAAGAACAATACGCTCAATGGGTAGCAGCTATTGTGGGCAAGCTAGGCGAGCTAACTCCCAAAGGTTTTCGTTTAATCGAGCCGAACGTCCAGGTATTTGAGAAATTTTCTAAATCTAAAGATGCAGCAGCACAAAAGTCAGGGGCGAACGCTGAGTAAAGTTTTCAATCCCATTCTTCCTTACGAGAAAAGCTAACTAGGATGTCATGCTGTGAAGCGATGTGAAGCTGAGATTTTTCAGAAGAAGAGTGTACAGTCTAGAGTGAGCTGGAACTGCTTTCAACTCATGTATTTAAATGCGTGAGCCAAATCACCTTGCGAGGCTATACTTGCCAAGAGCTTCAAGAAGTCATCAACCACTTGCTTACCTCAAATATCCTCAACGTAGATTGCATCCCGAAGTATTATCCCGCCCCAAGTGAGAAGTATCCAAAGTGATATTCAGCTTGGTATAACTCTTTACAGAACTGCCTATTTCATTCCTTACTCACTAGTCATAAGTTAGGTTGTTATTAGTATGAGTTAAATCGTTATTAATATGAGTTGGGTCGCTATTAATATGAGTTAGGTTGTTATTAGTATGAGTTAAATCGTTATTAATATGAGTTGGGTCGTTGTTAGTAATATTTAAGTCATCGTTAAGCAAAGAAAATCAATACTCATTTATCAGGTAATTTTGCTGGTAAAAAATTTTCTAGTAGTAAAATACAAACAACAAACTCTGAAATGAAATTTGTGGGAGTGTTGATTGAGAAACCTTTTTAGCGAGTGGCGACAATTTGGTGAGGCGCGTACTTTTACCCGCAGTCTTTGTCTGAAAGACGTTAAGGCATGGAGAAGTTTTTGTAAGGGAGATCGAAAGCCAATTGATATTCCGGTGAATCCCGACAGGACTTATAAAAGTCTTGGTTGGGTTAGCTGGGATGATTGGTTGGGCAATGACAACATAGTTGGGTTTAAACGAAACTACTTACCCTTTGAAAAAGCCCGTGATTACGCTCGTGGTTTAGGTTTGATAACAATAACAGAATGGAAAAACTGGGCTAAGGGAGTCGCTAAACCAGATAATATTCCAGCAGCCCCTTGGACTGTTTACGCTAATGAAGGATATACCAATATTGGTGACTGGTTAGGAACGGGTAGGACTGCCAATCAAAAGCGAACTTATCTGCCTTTTGAGGAAGCTCGTAAGTTCGTCTGCAAACTTGAACTAAAGAGTAATGATGACTGGTGGAAATGGGTTAAAAGCGGCAAAAAACCAGATAACATTCCAGCAGATCCACGCAAAGTTTATCGAGACCAAGGATGGAAAAACCTTGGCGATTGGCTAGGAACAGGTAATATTGCTCCTCAAAAGCGGACTTTTTTACCCTTTGAAAAAGCTCGTGGACATGTTCGTAAGCTTGAATTAAAGAATCAAGCTGCGTGGCTAAAATGGGCAAAAAGTAACGCTAGACCAGAAAATATACCTTATGAGCCGCATGAAGTTTATAAGGACCAAGGATGGGAAGACCTTGATGACTGGCTAAATAGTGGTAGAACTGCTAATAAAAACAAAAAATTTCTGCCCTTTGAAAAAGCTCGTGAATATGTTCGTAAGCTTGGATTAGAGAGTCAAGATGAGTGGCAGGAGTGGGCAAAAAGTGACGCTAGACCAGATAGCATTCCAGCAGGTCCAGACCAAATTTATAACAATCTCGGCTGGGCTGGTTGGATGGATTGGCTAGGAAAGCCTAACAAATGGAATCGAAACGCTATTTTGTGTTTCCTGCGTGATATAAAGCCCGTTTTATCATATCTTAAGCCCGTGGAACTTTACGCTATTATGCGCCAAAACAACATGATAGCCTCAATGGGGTATTCCAATCAAAGCAATGCATATTTGGGCTACTATTTTAAAGCGGGACACTTGGCAGAGAAAGCCTTTGAGCCTTGACTGATTTTTTCGAGACTCTGGGACGAGGTAGCTCACCCATCTGCTCCATCACCCAGGAAAACAGGTTAGGAAATTGTCTACCGAATAGACGTTGTGCAGCAGTGGTGCCATCAGAGCGTGTTAAGTCGAAGTTATGAATCACGGTCAGAACTTGGAGATGATGCTGCCAAAATCCTCGCTGCACATGGTGTCGTTGAGATAAATAGCCATTACGGCCTTCCACGGCAGATGAGGCACGATGGAATTGAGTCACCATGCGCTGAGCCCAGTCTTGCCAATGTCTAAACTGCTGAGCGGTGAGGGTGGCAGTGAAGGGATGATGGAGCAGAGCCGGAAGAGCCCGCCGGTGCGCTTGTCGATAGATTCTGCTCAAAGAGCGGGATTTTGTCTTACCAAGCTGATGTTGCCAGTAGACTGTTGGCAGCATCTGACCCAGCAACCAGTTAGTTAAAGGTGTCTCCAAGTTTTCCAGTGAGAGGGCATGTTGTACCCACTGCCACCAGGTATTGACCCCAACGGCTAAAGCTGGAATTTGCTGTCGGAATTTGTGAAAAACTGAGTTAGCCTTGAGCAGTTGATGCCGGTTCTGGAGAGTCTCCAACTTGAGTAGCAGTTGTTCTAACTGAGCTTGAACCTCGGTTGTGGTCTTGAAGCTACCGTCGGTCAAGGCGAAGGGATGAACAGTCAATGTCAGTTGCTGCCGCAGTCGATGATAGGTACGTTGTCCCGATTGCACAAATTCCAGGTGAGCCTGTAGTTGCTCCACCAACTGCTGTTGTGCTGTTGTATCTTGAGCTAATGCTGTCAGTTGAGCTCGCCGTTTTTGTGCTTGCTCCAGTTTCTGAGCCGCTTGGGTGAATTGCCGACTGAGGGCGGCTCCCACCGATTTACTCAAGTCCCAAAGCGGATGAAACAGATCCGCAATACTGGGACACTCAAATCCTTCCAGGGCGAGTTTGATTAAGGCTGGCGCTCTATCACTGACTAACGACCTGACTCGCACTCCCACCTGCGTTAATGCCTGTTGTGCTTTGTCCAGCCATGTCTCGTATTGCCGATTATCCACCTGTTCTTCCAGCAAGATGTATCCACTTGACAAGTCCATCAACACCAGCACATCTTGCTCAAAAGCTGTTTCATCGGCTGCGGCACAAATCTCAATCGCTGTCTGGCTTTGCCCTAGTGTTAATTGTTGCTGCTGTTGGTATTGCAGAATCCTCTCCCTGACCTCGACTTCTAGCTTGTGCAGGGCACTAGGCGAAACTCCTATCTGCATTGGTAATTGCAACAAGTAGAAGAACTCGGACATCGTCTCCACCCCGATGCCACACTTGATGCCAAAGGTGTAAATTGTTCCTAGCACCAGTAGCTTGAGCCATTGACCCCCGGCTGCCGTTTCCCATAATTCTGACTCAGCATAACGGTTACGCCGTATAATCGCTTGTTGATGGCGATGCACACTACTTTTAGCGATGCCTGTCGCCTCGGCGATTTTTCTAATGGAACATTTGCCTTCTTGCTTGATTGCCTCAAACACTTGCTGGCTGCGTTGGCGTAACTTCATTCCTCTTCCCACGTTCTGCTGGTTTAGAGCTTAGTCTAAAACTTCAAGGGAGATCTAAACCTCCCATCTGACTTCGTCCAACTGTCCCGCTTTACGTTGGTAGCC
>JAABUQ010005403.1_pt1 | contig 20467 bp, 16 predicted proteins | sample 5560001 | NCBI WGS metagenome assembly JAABUQ01 (sample SAMN10711888, study PRJNA513371) | rock metagenome | isolation source: Antarctica rocks | place: Antarctica: Victoria Land, Finger Mt nord | collected 2015-12-18
GACCTCCCGGCCGGCACCACCCTGATCGCGCCGGCGGGGCACGACGCCACGCTGGCCGCGCTCGGCACCGCCCTGCACCGGGCCGCCGGCGTCACGCTCGGCGCCACGGGTTGCTTGATGCCCGAGGCGCCCGCGCTCAAGGAGCCGGAGCTCGGGCCGGACGAGACGGAGATGGTGGTGCTCGGCGCGCATCTGTCGGGCATGCCGCTGAACCGCGATCTCGTGGCGCTCGGCGGTCGCTTCCGGCGCTCCGTGATGACCGCCCCGATCTATCGTCTCTATGCGCTGCAGGGCGGCCCGCCGGCCCGGCCGGGCCTCGTGCGCGTCGGGTCGGGTGACGGCGCCGCGATCGCGACCGAGGTCTGGGCGCTACCGTTCGACGGCCTTGGCCGCTTCGTAGGCGCGATCCCGGCACCGCTCGGCATCGGCACGGTGCGGCTCGCCGACGGCACGGCGCCCAAGGGCTTCCTTTGCGAGACGGCGGGCCTCGCGGGCGCCGAGGACATCACGGCGCATGGCGGCTGGCGCGACTACGTGGCGAGCCGGGCAACCTGACCTACGGCTTCATCGACTGCGCCGGTCGGGCAACCGCGAACTGCACCCGTCTTCCGTCGTCGTCATATCCGTGCGTATATAGCGATCCACAAACGGCACCCGGATTGCCGAGGCAAGGCGCCCGGCGGCCCGAGCGGAACGGAGCGATGGAATGCAGAGTTCCTGGATACCAACGCCGTCGTCGGCTTCGAGGTGGCGTAGGCGCGCGTGACGCGGCCCGCTCCCTCGATCTCGCTGCGGCACGGCGCGAACGCTCTTGCGAGCCTCGCGCCGGCGCCGCCGCGGCCGGTTCTCGTAACCCGCGAAGCGCTCGATCCGGAGGTCGCCGGCACGCGGCGGACGCGGCTATGGGAGTTCAACACCAACCTGCACTGCTCGATCATCGGCACCTGCCTCTCGACCGGCGAGTTGCGCCACGTCGTCACCAAGCTGGGGCTGGCGAACGTGTCGGCGACGGATCACGAGTTGCACGGCACGGCGGTCTCGCTGGCGGCGCGGCATGACGCCGCCTCCAAGCGGCTGCAAAAGGCGCTCGACCAGCGCCACCGGCTTGCGATCAATCGGTTCGGCAAGGCGAACTCCGAGCACGGAGTGCGGGCGCTCTGGCGCGACAGCGTGAAACAGGGCGACATTCCGGGCGCCTACTGGGCGGCGCTGACGCATCCGGCGACCACGGCGGCGCTGATCCGCGAGGCGTTCGGCGAGGTGCACATGCTCTCCCACCTCGTCGGCGCCGCGAACCGGGCGGACATCCGCCGGCTGAGCGCGCTGGAACAGGGGCGGACCGAACTGCAGGCCCGCCTGGCGCGGCAGCAGATGCAGCTTCGCGACGCGATCGTCACGCGTGACGTCCAGCTCCGCGATCTGCGCGACGCGCTCGCCGCGCGCATCGCCGCCGACCAGTCGACCGCCGCGCCGATGGTTGCAGATGAGACCTTGCGACAGCTTGTCGCGGATCTCGAACGCCGTCTCGGCGCCGAGACCGGCCGGCGCCTGGCGGTCGAGCGACGGCTCGCCGGTTCGCAAGCGCGCGCCGATGCGGCCCGGTCCGCACGCGCGGCGGCGGAGCAGGCGGCGGTACGCTTGCGGGACGAGTTGCACGCGCTCGAAGCCGGTCTGCGCTTTGCGGACGATGGCGCCGACGCGGGTTCGGACCTCTGCCTCGACGGCCTCTCGGTCCTGTATGTCGGCGGCCGTCCAGGCGACATTCCACGGCTGCGTGCCATAGGCGAGCGTGTTGGCGCCTCGCTGCTGCATCACGACGGCGGGGTGGAGGAGAGCAGCGACCGCCTCGCGGCACTCGCGAGCCGTGCCGATCTGGTGCTGTTCCCGGTCGATTGCATCAGTCATTCGGCGGTGCTGACCGTCAAGCGCCTCTGCCGGCGGGCGAGCAAGCGTTACGTGCCGCTGCGTTCGTCCGGCGCCACGTCGTTCCTGGCGGCGCTTTGCCGCCCGGAGGTCGCGGACCTCGCCTGCAGAGAGCGGCAGGCGCGGATCGCGTGAGGGCCTTGCGCCTCACCGTCGCTGGGATGTGCCTCGCCGCGGCGATGGCTGCGGCCGAGGCGGACCCGGTCCGCATCGACGCCGCCGATAACCTGACCGGGGCGACGACGGCGCCGATCGCCGCGCCGCCCTCGCCCACGAAGCCCGCGCGTCCCGACGTGCCCGCAGATCGCATCCTGGTCACCGGGCCGACGGGAGGGGATGCGAGCGTGACGGCGGAGGCGCTGGCCAAGCTGCCTGCGGTCTCCGTGACCGTATCGTTCGGGACCGAAGGCGGCCAGCACCAAGCATCGTTCCAGGGGCCGCTGCTGTGGGACGTGCTCGCGCAAACCGGCGCCATCGACGCGAGCCGGCGGCGCGAGCAGGTGCGCGCGATCGTGCTGATCGAGGGCCGCGACGGTTACACCGCGGCGCTGGCCGTGGGCGAGATCGCGCCCGACTTCGAAGGCAAGCAGGTGATCCTGGCCGAGCGGATGGACGGGCGGCCGCTGGAGCCCGGTCATTGGCGGATCATCGTTCCGGCGGATCGTCGCGGCGGCCGCAGCGTCCGCGACGTCGCGCGCATCGCGGTCACGCCACCACCGTAAGGGGCAGACCCCTCCACGGCGGCGAGCAGGCCCTGCATCTCCCGGTGGCGCTGGCGCAAGTCACGCTTGCGTGGCTACGGTGACGCAGCTTCACCGTTTGCGGTCAATGTTCATCATCCCGGCCCTGCCGCGTTTCATTGCGTTGTACGGGGTGCTGTTCGCGGCGTTCGGCGTGGCCTCGCCGTTCCTGCCGGGTCTGCTACAACAGGACGGGCTCGGCCCCGGCGAACTGGGCCTTGTCCTTGCGGCCGGCACGGCGATACGCCTGCTCGCCGGGCCATTCGGCGGCCGGCTGGCTGATCGGGCTGCACGGGCGCCGACCGTGCTGGCGGGCTTTGCCGCCGCCTCCGCCCTGGTCGCCACAGGGTACGCGCCGGCGCGGGGCCTATTCCTGCTCATGGTCGTGAGCGTGGCGCACGCCGCCGTGCTGGCGCCGCTGACGCCGATCGCCGACGCGCTCGCCCTCGGCTCGTCCCAGGCGAAGCCGGGGTTTCCCTATGGCTGGGTGCGCGGCGCCGGGTCCGCCGCCTTCATCGTCGGCACGCTGCTGTCGGGCCAGATGGTGGGCCGCGCCGGCCTAGGCGTCATCGTCTGGCTCAACGCCGGCTTGCTCGCCGCGGCGGCCTGCCTCGGCTGGTTCCTGCCGAACCGATTGGCCGGTCCCGGTGCTTCCCCTGCGGCTCGGGGTGAAGCCGGTTCGGTTTGGCGATTGCTACGAATCCCGCTGTTCGCGCGGCTGATGGGTGTGGCGGCATTGATCGGCGGCAGCCACGCGCTGCATGACGGGTTCGAGGTGATCCGCTGGCGGGCCGCCGGGATGTCGGCCGGCCAAGCCAGCCTGCTATGGGCGCTGTCGGTCGCCGCGGAGGTGGTCGTCTTCGTGTTCATCGGGCCGGCGCTGCTCAGCCGGCTCGGGCCGGGTCGCGCAATGACCCTGTCCGCCCTGGCGGGAATCGTTCGCTGGGGAACGGCAGCCCAGACCGCCTGGTTTCCTGTCATGGCGCTGGTCGAGCCGTTGCACGGCCTGACCTTCGCCCTGCTCCATCTTGCCTGCATGGACATGATCGGGCGCACGGTGCCACCCCGGCTTGCCGCCACGGCACAAGCCTTCTACGCCACGGTCGCCATGGGGGCGGCCTCCGCCCTGGTTACGCTGGCTTCCGGGCCGCTCTATGGCCGGTTTGGAGCCTCCGCGTTCTGGGCGATGGCGTTCATGTGTGCCCTGGCGCTGCCACTCGCGCTCGGCCTTTCTCCGCCGTCGCGACGTGCGGACATCGCGTAGACTTGAGGGATTGCCGGGCCTAGGGTCGCATAGAAATCGCGGCCGCAAACGCCACACCACCGGGAGGGTGAACACGTGCTCGAACAGCTTCGTCCGAAGAGCATTGCCGAAATGCCAGCGCAACGGGCGAGCGCACCGCGAACCGAGGCCGAATCCCGCGGCCGCTTCTTCAACACGGGCAACGCGTTCGACGTCAAGCTGCCGCCGGTTCCCGATCACCTGTTCGTCGACGAGGCGGCCCGGGCGCTGGACCCGGGGACGCCGACCGGGCTCATCGCCTGCGACCTTTCCGCCGCGCTCGAATGCCCGTTTCCCGCCACCACGCCGCTCGTTCTCGTGCGCTACGGCACGATCAAGCCGGGCGAGACCCTGCGAGCCGACCTCGCGGCCAGCGGTGTCTTCGTCTACGTGATCCGCGGCGCCGGTGTCGTGCTCTGCGGCGCCGACCGGGTCGAGTGGAGCGCCGGAGACGTCCTGGTGCTGCCCGGCGGGCTGTCGCACGAGTATCAGGCGGGCGATGCCGGCGCGGTGCTATGGATCGTGAGCAACGAACCACAGCTGTCGTTCGAGCACCTGCCGGCCCCGGCGCCCGGCGACTCGCCCACCGACATCGTGCATTACCGCGCCGACGAGATCGCCCGCCAGATCAACCTTCTCTACGACGTCGGTCGCGACGAGCAGGTCGCCGGATCGGCGCTGATCTTCTCCGCCGAGCGGCAAGAGGCGACGCGCAACATCCTGCCCACCCTGACCCTGGCGATGAACTCGCTGCCCGGCGGCGTCACGCAGCGCCCGCACCGGCACAACGCGGTCGCCGTCAGCCTGATCATCAAGGGCGATCGTTGCTATTCCACGATGGACGGACGCCGCAAGGACTGGGCGCAATGGGCGACCAGCATCACGCCGCCGGCGTCGGTCCACTCGCATCACAACGCGGGCAACGAGCAGGCGTTGTTCCTGATCGTGCAAGACGGCGGCCTCTACTACCACACCCGGGCGATGGGCTTCGAGTTCGCCGAACAGCCGCAATAGGAGGGTTTCCCATGCCGTCCCAACTCGTGTCTTCGCGCTTCAGCGTCCGCCCGCTGCATCCGGCGCTCGGCGCCGAGGTGCGCGGCGTCGACATGCGCGCGCCGCTCGATCCAGCGGCGTTCCGTGAGCTGCACGACATCTGGATGGAGCACCTGATCCTGGTGTTCCCCGAGCAGCACGTCACCGACGAGGAACATGTCGCGTTCACGCGGCATTTCGGCGAGCCCGAGATATTCCATCAGAAAATCATCCGCTCGCGGCGGGTGAAGGAGATCTTCCGCGTCTCCAACGTCGATGACGACGACGTGCTGCTGCCGCCCGATCACCCGACGGCGCAGCAGGTCTCGTTGGCGCAGCTCTGGCACACCGACAGCAGCTATCTGAACGTGCCCTGCAACGGTGCGCTGCTGCACGGCGTCGAGGTCAGCCGCACCGGCGGCGAAACCCAGTTCACCAATCTGTATCAGGTGTACGACGAGCTGCCCGAGGCGTTGAAACGCCAAGTCGAGGGCCGCAAGGCGCGGCACAATTTCGGCCACATGCACACCCAGCGCGTCCTCAAGCCGATGACCGAGGAGGAGAAGGCGGCGGTGCCGCCGGTGTGGCAGCCGATGGTGCGCAAGCATCCGGTCACCGGCCGCAAGTCGCTTTACATTAGCCCGATCTATAACGACGAGGTCGAGGGCATGGAGGCCGCCGAGGCGCGCCGCCTGCTCGACGAGCTGACCGCGTTCGCCGAGCAGAAGCGCTTCGTCTACCGGCACCGCTGGGACCCGGACGACGTGGTGATGTGGGACAATCGCTGCACGATGCATCAGGTGACGCCGTTCGACCCGACCGAGCGGCGAGTGATGCATCGCACGACCATCGTCGGCGAAGGCCCCGTGCTGGCGGCCTGAACGATGAGCCGCATCACGCGGCGCGCGGCGCTGGGCGGGATCGCCGGCGCCGTGCTGGCGCGGCCCGCGATCATTCACGCGCAAACCACCTCGACACCGGTGCGCGTCGGGTTGCTGAGCGACGTGGCGGGACCGTATCGGCACATCGGCGGCCCGGGCAGCAAGCTCGCCGCCGAGATGGCGGTGGCGGATTTCGGCGGCGCGCTGCTCGGCCGGCCGATCGAGGTGATGCAGGGCGATGACCAGAACAAGGCCGACGTCGCCGGCGCGCTCGCGCGCGAATGGATCGACGATCGCGGCGTCACCGTTCTGGCCGATGGGGCGGCGACGTCGTCCGCGCTGGCGATCCAGCAGATCGCGCGCGAGAAGAAGCGCATCTTCCTCATGGCCACGCCGACATCGACCGTCTTCATCGGCAAGCAATGCTCTCCGTACGGCTTTCAGTTCAGCTGCGACACCTATGCGCTGGCCAAGGGCACCGGCGGCGAGCTGGCGCGCAACGGCGGAGACAGCTGGTTCTTCATCACCGCCGACTACGAGTTCGGCACGTCGTTGCAGGCCAACACCGAGCAGTTCGTCAAGGAGGCCGGCGGCAAGGTGCTGGGCAGCGCGCGCGCCCCGCTCGGCACGGCGGATTTCTCGAGTTTCCTGGTGCAGGCGCAGGCGTCGGGGGCGAAGGTGATCGGGCTGGCCAATGGCGGCACCGATCTGCAGAACTGCGTCAAGCAGGCCGCCGAGTTCGGCATCGTCAAGGCCGGCCAGCGCCTCGCCACCTTGCTGATGATCGTGCAGGACGTGATGTCGGTGGGGCAGGATTTGTGTCAGGGCTTGGTGCTGACCAACTCGTTCTACTGGGACCTGACACCAGAGACGCGCACCTGGACGCAGCGTTACGCCGCGAAGATGCAGACGCCGCCGAACGAGTACAATGCCGCCTGCTATGCCGCGATATCGCATTGGCTGAAGGCGGCGCGGGCGGCGAACACCGTGGACGCCGACGTGGTCGCCGCGAAGATGCGCGAGCTGCCGCTCGACGATTTCTACAATAAGGGGGTCCGACTACAGCCCAACGGCTGCGTGCCGCACACGATGTACACGTGGGAGGTTAAGCCAACCTCCGAGGCGACGCACAGGTGGGACGTGTTCAGGCCGGTCGCCAACCTCCCCTCGCCGACCGCGTTCCCGCCGCCCGGATTGTTCGGCTGCCCGCTCGTACCCGCTTGACCCTCACCCAACCCTCTCCCCAAGGGGGAGGGCTTTCTGCTCCCTCTCCCTCCGGGAGAGGGCCGGGGTGAGGGTTAGCCCCCCGCGACCTCGAACCAGAAATCAAGCATCTCGCCCTTGCGCTGCTCGGCGAACCTCGTGTTAACGCGCGTGCCGATCTTCAGCTTCTCGGCGGCCTGCGCGGGGTCCGTCAGATCGACGCCCTTGAAGTAGCCGCCGAGCGCGGTGTCGGCGCCATCGAGCAGGACGTAGCCGAACGCGTAGGGCGGGTCCGGCAGATTTGCGAACGCCTCGTACACCATCGTGAACGCCTCGATGCGACCGCCCGGGCCGACCTCGACCCACTCGGTCGTTGGCAGCAAGGTCTCGTCCGAGAACGCGCGGGGCGGCACCAGCACGCGGCCGGATTCCGCCGAGCGGCGGCCGAAGATCTTCGCGTTGTCGCGGATCTGCGCGTAGAACCAGCTCGCGGTCTCGCCGAGCGCGTGGTTGTAGGTGATGCTCCAGACTTCCTGACGGCTCAGCAATTCCATTTCACCCGCTCCCATACTCACGCCTCGATGACCATCGTGCCGAATATCTGGTGGTCGCCGCCGTTGCCGCTGGCGATCCCCACCCGTGCGTCCTTCGCCTGGTAGGCGCCGGCGCGTCCCCAGACCTGCAACGCCGTCTCCGCGACGCGCGCCATCGCCGTCACCGCGATCGCGTTGGTGCAGAGCGTGCCGCCCGACGGGTTGATCGGAATGCGGCCGCCAAGCTGGAATTGGCCCTCGCGCAGCATCGCGATCGATTCGCCGGGCTTGCACAGGCCGGCGGCGTCGATCGCGTGGAACTCGGTGTTGCTGAACGGCGCGTAGAGCTCCCCGACGTGCACCTGTTTCGCCGGATCGGTGATGCCGGCCATCCGGTAGGCGCGCTGGAACGAGCGGCCGAGCGCGTAGGCGTCGGCGTGTTCGGCCGTCGGGTTGTTGCCCATGCGGTCGCCCATCCAATAGGTCTCGGTGCAGTGTCCGATGCCGGTGATCCACACGGCGTCGAGCTTGCGATCGGTGATGTACTTCTCCGAGGCCAGCACCATCGCGGCGCCGCCGGTGGATTGCGGGCAACAATCCAGCAGCTTGATCGGCCAGGAGATATAGCGCGAGGCCATGACCTCCTCGACCGTCACTTCGTTGCGTAGATGCGCGTGCGGGTTGAGCGAGGCATGGTGGCGGTTCTTTACCGTGACCAGCGCCATGTCGTGCTCGGTCATGCCGTAGAAGTGCATGTAGCGCACCGCCGACATCGCCAGCATGTTGATCGTGCCGAGCGGCAGTGGGCGCTCGTAGGTCGGGTCCCAGATCTTGTTGAGCACGGACTGGCTGTCGCCGCACTCGCCGACCTTGTCCGCCCCCGCGGTGAGCACGACGTCGCAGGCGCCGGAGGCGACGTGGTAGTAGGCGGCGGCGACCGAGGAGATGCCGGTGGCACCGCCGGTGTTGATGCGCAGGAAGCGCTTGTTGCGCGCTCCGACCGCGTCGACGCCGAGCCGCTCGGCATTGCCGATGCCGATCATCGCGTCGGGCGAAAGCGAGTAGACCACCGCCTCGATGTCGTCGAGTTGCAGCGCGGCGTCCTGCATCGCCAGCACGACGGCCTCGCGCACCAGGTCGGGGTAGTTGGCGTCGGCACGACGCGAGCGGAAGTCCGATTGGCCGATGCCGATGATGCCGACGCGGTCGCCTGCGCTTGCGCTCATGGCCGAGCCTCCCGCGCGGCGCTGAGCACGACCGCCGTCTGATATTGCATGGCGAAGCCGCTGCCGGCGTGGGCGAGGCCTTGGCGAACGTTCGGCTTCTGGTGCGTGCCGGCGCGACCGCGCACTTGGTTGGCGATTTCCGCGATGCGGATCAGGCCGGTGCAGAACACCGGGTTGAAGGTGAGCACGCCGCCGGAGAGGTTGACCGGCAACCGACCACCGGCGGCGAAACTGCCGTCGGCGATGCGCGCCGACCATGCGTCGCGATCGCAGAGCGACAGGCCCTCATAGGCGAGCAATTCGGAATATGGCGTCGCGTCGGTGACTTCGGCCACGTCGATCGCGCCGGCGGGGTCGGTGATGCCGGCGGCGGCGTAGGCCTGTTGCGCGGCGGCGGCGAGGGCCGGCGCGGTCGCGAGATCACGGTCGCCGAGAAAGCTCGCCTCGGTGGCCCAGCCCATGCCGCGCAGCCAGGCGACGTCGGAGATGCCACGCTCGGCGATGAACTCGGGCGCGGCGAGCACCACCGCCACGGCGCCGGTCACCGGCTCGGTCGTCATCTCCGCCGTCAGCGGCCATCGCGCGCGCCCGGACGGGGGCGGCGACGAAGGATACGCAAGCTGGCCGTGCCGGCGGTTCTTCTCCGCCACCGCCGCGGCCACTTCGCGCAGGCCGGGAACCGCGTTCTCGAGAGCGGCGGCCTGCATCGCGTGCGCGGAAAGCTCGTCGAGCGGGAGGGTGCGATGGAAGTAAGGATCGGCCCCGAGGCGCTGCGCCTCGGACAACGAGGACGCCTCGGTCGGGCTCCACGAGACGACAAGCTGCGTGCGAAACTGACCGGAGGCGACGCGCAGCGCGCCCATCACGAAGGCGTGCTCGGAGGCCGACGGGGTAGAGAGCAGGTCACGATCGACGCCGCCGACCGGTCCGGACGCCATCATCACCGAGATTGCGCGGCCGTCGAACTGGTCGTTGGAGCCGACCACGATGCCGTCGATGTCCCGGATGCTGAGCCCGGCGTCGGCCAGCGCGAGCTGCGCCGTATCGTACATGATCTCTTCCAGCGAGCGGTCGCGCCCCGCGATCACGGGACGGATCGCGCAGCCAATCGCGCCTGGCTGAACCTTGTAGGCCATCCGCTCACTCCGTGGTGAAGTTCGGCCGCGTGGCGGGCGGCACCCCGTCGATCAGCGCCGGAAACAGCGCCTGCATAGCACCCGCTGCGGAACGCACCAGCCCCCGCGCCCGGTGATGCGGGGATTCCACCGCCTCGCGCAGATCAAGCACCGGCGTCAGACAGCAATCGGCGGCGGCGAAGCGGGTCTCGCAGGCCGCGAGAGTGAGGCCTGCGAAGCAGGCGGTCAGGTTCGCGATGAGCGAGGTCTGCGGCAATAGCTCATCCTGGCGCGTGATCCAGTTGGGCTGCTCGGCCGCTTCGCAGAACGCCCGCCAGAACTTCGGCTCGACGGCGCCGAGCATGACGTGTCGCCCGTCGGCCGTGGCGTAGACGCGGTAATACGCGGCGCCCCCATTGAGGTAGGTCGTCTCCGGCTGCGGCACGGTGCCGTTTGCGCCGAGCGAGGCAAGCTGGAACAATTGCAACGGCATCGCGACATCGGCGATGCCGAGATCGATATGGCAACCGCGCCCGTCGCGCCGCCGCGCTTCGAGCGCGCCGAGGATCGCGACGGCGGCGAACAGCGAGCTCGACATGTCGGCGATCGGCGGATCGAAGAAGCGCGGCGGAACACCGTTGCGATGCAGCACGCCGGCGAGTGCCAGGTAGTTGCCGTCATGGCCCGCCGCTTGCGCCATCGGCCCGTCCGCGCCGTAGCCGCTCATCGAGCAGTAGACGAGGCCGGGATTGCGCGCGTGCAGGGCGGCGGCGTCGAGGCCGAGCCGGGCCATCACGCCGGGCCGAAAACCCTCGATCAGCACGTCGGCGGCGTCGGCAAGGTCAAGGCAGGCGCGCTTGCCCTCGACGCTCTTCAGATCGAGTTGATAGATCGTCTTGCCGGCGTTGATCGCGGCATGGAACAGCGGCGTGCCGTCCGCGTCGCGCGGGCCGAGCAGGCGCATCCCGTCGCCGGTCGGCGGCTCCACCTTGGTGACGTCGGCACCCATGTCGGCGAGCAGCAGGCTGGCGAACGGACCCGGCAGGTAGAACGACAGGTCCAGCACGCGCAGGCCGGCGAGGAACGTGTTGAGGCGAGACACTACAGCACGGCCACGGGGCTGATCGGGCTGCCGGTGCCGCCGACCACCGGCAGCGGGCTCGCCGCGAACAGGAAGCTGCCGCGCCGGGCGGTCGCGAGCGGTTGCAGCACCAAGCCTTCGAGCAGCGGGATGCCGTAGTCGCGGATCAGCCGCTGGTGCACCGGAAACGCGGTCCCGGTCGGGAACGGGATCGCCTCGACGGCGAAATTGTCGGCGCCGACGAGCGCCACGCCGCGCTCGGCGAGCCACAGCGCGGCCTCGACGTCGAGGCCCGGTTCCGCGTCGAACGACACGTCGCGCTGGCCGGCCTGCGCCTCCTGCCAGCCGGTGCGGATCAGCACGATGTCGCCCGTAGCGGGCTCGGACCCGGCGGCGCGGGCCGCGCGTTCGAGGTCGGCGGCGCCGATCGATGCGCCGTTTGCGAAGGGGCCGCCGTGCTGCCCCGCGATGTCGAGCAGCACGCCGCGGCCGACGATCGGCCCCATCGCGTCGATGCCGCAGCGCGCGGCGCCCGTGGTGCTGCGCGTACCCGCGCCGGGAAAGCCGTTGTATAGCGCGTCGTCGTACCACGCGTGGCACAGCGCATCGATGTGCGTGCCGATGTGCATCGGCATGATCGCGGTGTCCTCGGCGAACTGGAAGCCGCCGGGCCGGCGCGCGCCCGCGGCGTAATCGCCGCCGTCACGGCCCATGAAATGCTGGATGCCGGCGCGGTGCTTCGGCACCGGGGTGCGCGGCGATAGCGGCTGCGCGAGGCTCAGCACCTGGCCCGATCGCACCAGCCCGGCGGCGAGCCGCACGGCGTCGGCGTCGATCTGGTTGAGCGCGCCGCGCTCGTCCTCGGCTCCCCAGCGACCCCAGGCTTCCTTACTCACGTTTCCACCGTGAGATCGGCGGCGAGGAGCTTGAGCTCGCGGCGCAGCAGTTTGCCGGTGGGCGTCGCCGGCAGCGTCTCGCGCACCTCGATGAAGTCGGGAACCTTGTAGCGCGATGCCAGCTCCTCCTTGCTCGGCGCGGCACCCGGTCGCGCCACCACGAAGGCCGCGAGCAGTTCGCCCTGCGCGCGGTCGGGCACGCCCACCACGCCGGCGAGCGCCACGCCCGGATGGCGCATCAGCAGATCCTCCACCTCGGCGGGCGAGATGTTGATGCCGCCCTTCTTGATCATCTCGGTGGTGCGCCCGACGAACTGCAACTCACCTGCCTCGGTGAGCAGACCGCTGTCGCCGGTGCGGAGATAGCCGTCCGGCGTAAGGGCGTCCCCGTTCTGTCCGGCGCTGGCGCCGACATAGCCGCGCATCACGTAGCCATGCACCTCGATCAACCCGACTTCGCCGCGAGGCAGTTTCGCGCCGGTCTCGGGATGCGCGATGCGGATGGTCACTCCGGGCAGCGGCAAACCCTGACAACGCGCGCGCCGCTCGAGCGGCCAATCATGCGAGGTGACGCAGCAATTGCCGTAGCTCTCGGTCTGGCCATAGACGTTGCAGATCTCGGCCGCCCCCAATTGCTCCGCGGCCGCGATGACGTCCTGCGGCGCGCCGATGGTCAGGCCGGTGCGCAGGCTGCGCGTGCGCGCCGGGCTGAACGACGGATGCGAGACCAATGCGCTGGTGATCGACGGCAAGGTGTAGAGGGCCGTGCAGCGATGCCGCTCGATCAAATCGAGCGCCTCCCCCGCCTCGAACCGAGGTTGCAGCACCAGGGCCGCGCCGTGCGTCAGCGTCGCCGACAGGGCGTTGGCGCTGCCGTACGACCAGAACAGCGGTGGCGCGAGCAGCACGCGGTCGTCCGGGCCGTAGCCCTGGCGCTCGCCGATGTTGAAGCCGTTCTCGATGATCCCGTAGTGCGCGAGGGGCACCGATTTCGGTCGGCTGCTGGAGCCCGAGGTGTAGATGACGATCGCATCGTCCGCCGCGCTGGTCCCCTCGCCGGGCGGCAGGGCAGCGGCGATCGGCGGAGCCGCGGCGAACTCGGCGTAGGGCACGGCGCCGGCCGGGCCGCCCTCGCCGAGCACGACCAGGCCGCGCAGCGTCGGGTAGCGCGCCGACCGCCAGTCGCCGGGTGTCGCCGCTTCCGGCACCAGCGCATGCAGGTCAGCGGCGAAATCCTGTCCGGTGAAACGATCCAGCATGACAAGCAGTCGGATTTCGGAATCGGCGACGAGATAGTCAAGTTCGTCGCGCTTCGACCAGGTGCTGAACGCCACGACGACGGCGCCGACCAGACTCGCGCCGAACAGCGTTTCGACCCATTCGCGGCGATTGTTCATCAGCAGGCCGATCCGGTCGCCGCGCCCGATCCCGCTCGCCTGCAGCGCCGCGGCCATGCGGCGCGCGCGCTCAGCCAACACGGCGTAGCTTGCAGTGTGCCCGCCGCAGATCACTGCCGGGCGATCGCCGTGACGCGCGGCTTGTTCCAGGATCAACTCGCCCATCGTGCGGCTGTTTGGAGCGATCACGACGGGCCTTTCCTCGAAAGCTTAGAGGCTGGACCGTGCGTCAGTTCGTGGCTAAAAGCAATCGCTTGCGGCAAGCTGGAATGTGGCACGAGACCGGGCGTTCCAGTCGCTGGCGGGCAGCGGCTGCCTCCCGATCCAGAGCTAGCGACCGGAAAGGATTGCAAGACATGCCTGACACCCGCGCGCAGAGCGCAGCGACCGAAGCGGAGCGCCAGGACAGCTTCGATGCGATCATCGTCGGTGCGGGGCTGGGCGGACTGTACGCGCTGCACAGGCTTCGGGGGCTCGGCCTGCGCGTGCGGGCTTACGAGGCCGGGTCCGGCGTCGGCGGGACGTGGTTCTGGAACCGCTACCCGGGCGCTCGCTGCGACGTGGAGAGCCTCGAGTATTCCTACTCATTCTCGCCCGAGCTTGAGCAGGAATGGAAATGGCCGGAGCGCTACGGCACGCAGCCGGAAATCCTGCGCTACATTAGCCATGTGGCGGACCGGTTCGATCTGCGACGTGATGTGCAGCTGAACACGCGCGTCCGCTCGGCGACGTTCGATCGCGGTACCAATCTTTGGACCGTGCGGACCGACCAGGGCGACACCGTCTCGGCGCGGTTCTGCATCATGGCGTCCGGCAATCTCTCGACGCCGCGGGTGCCTAGTTTCCCCGGCCTCGATCAATTTCAGGGGAAATGGTATCACACCGGCCTGTGGCCGACCGAGCCCGTGGACTTCTCCGGCCAGGTCGTCGGCGTGATCGGCACCGGTTCGTCGGGCGTGCAGATGATCCCGATCATCGCCGAGCAGGCCAAGCACCTCTATGTGTTCCAGCGCACGGCCAACTTCAGCCTGCCGGCGCGCAACGACTGGATGGATGCGGAGCGCGAGCGGTCGCACAAGGCCGAATATCGCGCGCGGCGCGCGGCGGCGCACCAAACCCCGTTCGGCATCGCCGGCCATCCGGCGCCGACCAAGTCCGCGCTCGACACGGCACCCGAGGAGCGCGCCGCCGCCTACGAGCAGAAATGGGCCGAAGGCGGCAGCATCAGCTTCCTCTACTCGTACACCGACCTGCTGGTGAACCAGGCGTCGAACGACACCGCCTCCGAGTTCGTGCGCCAGAAAATCCGCGCGACGGTGAAGGACCCGGCCGTCGCCGAGCTACTGGCACCGAAGGACCATCCGATCGGCACCAAGCGGCTTTGCCTCGATACCCACTATTACGAGACCTATAACCGCGACAATGTCACGTTGGTCGATGCCCGCACTGACCCGATCGTCGAGATCACCCCGACAGGCCTTCGCACGCGAGACCGCGAGTACGCGCTCGACGCCATCGCCTTCGCGACCGGGTTCGATGCGATGACGGGCGCGCTGCTGGAGATCAACATCCGCGTCGAAGGCGGCGAAACGCTGGCCGACAAATGGGCGGGCGGCCCGACGACATATCTCGGCTTGATGGTCGCCGGGTTCCCCAACATGTTCATCATCACCGGGCCGGGCAGCCCGTCGGTGAAGACGCAGATGATCCTGGCGATCGAGCAGCACGCCGACTGGATCGCCGACTGCCTGGCGCACGCGCGCTCGAACGGCATCACCCGGATCGAGGCCGACGCGGAGGCCGAACAAAAATGGGTGCAACACGTCAACGACGTGGCCGACAGCACGCTCTACCCGCTAGCCAATTCCTGGTATGTCGGAGCCAACATCCCCGGCAAGCCGCGCGTGTTCATGCCTTACGTGGGCGGCTACGAGGGCTACAAGCGGACCTGCGACGCCGTCGCCGCCGAGGGCTACGCCGGGTTGACGATGACGCGCTAGATAAGTGGCGTACGACGCCGCAGGAGGGATAACCGATGGCCGCCTCGCACGAAACACACGCCCCCGCCGGAGCGGCGCTGGACTACGACGCCATCATCGTCGGGGCGGGCATATCCGGCATGTACCAGCTCTACCGTTTGCGCGAGCTCGGAATGAAGGTGCGCGTGTTCGAGGCCGGCACCGGCGTCGGCGGCACCTGGTACTGGAACCGCTATCCGGGGGCGCGCTTCGACTCCGAAAGCTACTCCTACAGCTATTCGTTCTCGCAGGAGCTGCTGGAGGAATGGGACTGGTCCGAGCATTTCTCCGGGCAGCCGGAGACGCTGCGCTACCTCAACCACGTTGCCGACAAGTTCGACCTGCGTCGCGACATCCAGTTCCGCAGCCGCGTGGCCGCCGCGCACTACCGGGAAGGGACACGAATCTGGGACGTGACTTTGGAGGACGGCAGCCGGTATCGGACGCGCTTCCTCATCACCGCCATCGGCCCGCTTTCGGCGCCGACGATGCCACGCATAGACGGGGTGGAGACGTTCCAGGGCGAATCGTTTCACACCGCCCGCTGGCCGCATGAACCCGTCAGCTTCGCGGGCAAGCGGGTGGCGGTGATCGGCACCGGTGCCACCGGCGTGCAGACGGTCCAGGAGGTCGCCAAGACCGTCGGGCACCTGACCGTGTTCCAGCGCACGCCGAACTGGTGCGCGCCGCTGCACAACAGCAAGATCGACGCCGAGACAATGGCCAGGATCAAGGCCGGCTATCCGGAAATGTTCAAGCGCTGCGAGGAGACGTTCGCTTGCTTCCTGCATACGGCGGACCCGCGGGGCACCTTCGAAGTGTCGGACGACGAGCGCGAGGCCTTCTTCGAGCAACTTTACGGCGAGCCCGGCTTCGGCATCTGGCAAGGCAATTTCCGCGACATCCTGACCGACCGAGCGGCGAACGCGGCGATCACCGACTTCGTGGCCAGGAAAATCCGCCAGCGGGTGAACGACCGCGCGGTGGCGGAGAAGCTGATCCCGAAGAACCACGGCTTCGGCACGCGCCGCGTGCCGCTAGAGACCAAGTATTACGAGGTCTACAACCAGAACAACGTGAAGCTGGTGGACCTTCATGAAACGCCGATCGAGCGGATCACTCCGAACGGCATCAAGACCAGCGGTGCGGAATACGAATTCGACATGATCATCTACGCCACCGGCTTCGACGCGATCACCGGCAGCTTCGATCGGATCGACTTCCGGGGCGTGGATGGGCTGCGGCTGAAGGACAAATGGAAGCACGGGCCGCAGACCTATCTCGGCGTCATGGTCGAGGGCTTCCCCAACATGATGATGCTGATGGGGCCGCATACGGCGCTGGGCAATATACCGCGCAGCATCGAATACAATGTCGATTGGGTGACGGGCCTGATCCGCCATGCGCAGGACCATGATCTGACGCGCTTGGAGGCCACGGAAGCGGGGGTGGCGTCCTGGACGGATCACGTCAAGGCCCTGGGCGAGGGCCTGCTATCCAACGAGGTCGATTCCTGGATGACGGGCATCAACCGCAACGTGGAAGGCAAGCAGACCCGCATCATCGCCCGCTACAGCGGCAGCGCCCCTGCATACCGCGCACGGTGCGACGAAGTGGCCGCGACGGGATATCGGGAACTCGCGCTGGCATAGGCGGCACTGCAATAGTCGTCCTAGACGGACAGCGGTGACCCGTGACCGACCTGTGGAGTGCGCTCCCTGCAATGACGCCCGGTGGCGACACCGGGCACCTGAGTCGGCGTTTCCGGCCCGCCGCAAAGCCGCGCCGCTCTGACCCGACAGCCGTCCGCGAAACCGTAATTCGGATGGTCGTCCTCAACGGACTGTCCTCGAAGGGATGAGGGAGGAAGCAAATGCCGCAAGCAGCTGGCTGGTTAGAGCTTGAGGGCCGTGTCTGCGTCGTCACGGGCGCCGGTAGCGGCATAGGTCGCGCCGTCGCCCGCGGCATGGCCGAAGCCGGGGCGGCGCTCGTCCTGCTCGACAAGGACGAAGCAAACTGCCGGGCGACGGGCGAGTCTCTGCGCGACACGGGGGCGAAGACGGTCGCGATCGGGTGCGACATCGCCGACCCCTCGAGCGTGGCCGCCGCCGAGACGGCGGCGCGCGCGGTCGGGCCGGCGGATATCCTGGTCAACAACGCCGGCATCCTGCGAGCCGGGCCGCTCGCCACCCTGCCGATCGAGGAATGGAACCTGCTGCTGTCGGTCAACCTCACCGGCTACCTGCTCTGCGCGCAGGTCTTCGGAAAGGCGATGATCGAGCGCGGTCGCGGCGCCATTGTCCACACCGCCTCGATCGCCGGCAGCAACGCGCAGGGCTTCTCCGGGGCCTACAGCGTCAGCAAGGCCGGGGTGCGGATGCTCTCGCGCCAACTGGCGGTGGAGTGGGGGCCGCACGGCGTGCGCAGCAACGTGCTCAGTCCCGGCCTCGTACGCACGCCGATGAGCGAAAGCTTCTACCAGGCTCCCGGCGTCACCGAACGCCGGTCCGCCGCGATACCCCTCGGCCGGGTCGCGACGCCGGAGGACATGGCGCAGGTCGTGCTGTTCCTTGCCTCCGACCGCGCCGGCTACGTGAATGGCCAGGAAATCATTGTCGACGGCGGCTTCGAGCACATGCTGATGAGCCTCGTCCCGCGGCCGGGCTTTGAACGCGGCAACTGAGCGGTGCCGTTACTTCTGGCGACAACTTGGAAATGCTAGCGGGCTGATTTGAACCGCTGCATCCGCGGTTCTCGCCGTCCTGTCCGTTGACGCGAGACTCCGGCCCGGTTGTTGCGGGGGGCTCGTGGAGGCGCCATCCCATTCCGAGATGTCCTGCCGTTCGATGCGCCGTAAGCCGGGACGGTCCGTCACGTCCGACCGCCGACACGTCGCGTACATTGGGCATCCTCAATCGCGGAGCAATCGTCTGTCCAACTCACAGATGGCATGTCGGCGCCTCGTTCTTTCCGCTGGCGCTCAGAGGTGTCCTGAATGAGAGCAGTCGTCTTGGTCTCCGTCGCCGCCTTCGAGGATCTCGACAGCCGCCACCTGGCCCCAAGGCAGAGGCGCTGACAGTCCGCGCTCAAGAACCGCAACGACTCGCCGTGATGCGCCTCCTCGTCCGGGTCGGCGCGGTATGCGCCACGCTTGCTGGTTGCGGGTCATATCGCGCACAGCCACTGGTCCAGCAGGCTGCCCTCGCGCCCGACGTCGTGGCCCTGGACCGGACCCGGCCCGGCACGCCGCCGATCGATCCGAGTCAACCACTCACCACGGCGGACGTGGCCCTGCTCGCCGTGCAGAACAGTCCCGACCTTCGGGCCGTACGAGCGCAGAGGGGCGTCGCGCAAGCGCAGGTCTTGCAGGCCGGGCTCCTATCCGACCCGGTGTTCGGCGGCAGCTACGACGTGCTGATCGGCGGGCCAGCCGTGGCAAACGCGATCGCCGCCTCGCTCACCACCGACATCGCCGCGCTCATCACCCTGTCCGTCCGGCGCCGGGCGGCCGACAAGGCGGCGCTTCAGGTAGACGCCAACGTCGTCTGGCAGGAGTGGCAGACAATCAGCCGCGCGCAGACGCTCGCAATCGACCTGATCGAGCAACGGCGGCTATTGCACAACCTGGAGCAAACACTTGACGTTCTGCAGCACCGCGCCGCCGCGTCGACGCGAGCCGTCGCGCAAGGCAACGCGACATTGCAGACCCTCGCCCCGGACGTGGCCGCGCTGGCCAGCTTACAGACACAATACGACGCCGCCGTCGTCGTGCAGGAACAACGCTGGCAAAGCCTCGACGCGCTCCTCGGCCTCGAACCGCGCGTGCGCCCTTCGCTGGCGCCCGCGCCGCGCGTACCCGCCATCGGCGAGGCGGAGGCCGCCGCCCTGCTCGCAAGTTTGCCGCAGCGCCGGCCGGACCTGGTGGCGCTACAGCTTGGCTACGAGTCGCAGGAGGCAAATCTGCGGGCGGCGGTGCTGGGTCAGTTTCCAGCGCTCGCCCTGGGACCCAATTACAGCAACGACACCAGCCGGGTACAATCCCTGGGGCCTACCGTTTCGGTGTCCCTGCCGCTGTTCAACCGGAACCGCGGCACCATCGCGTTGCAGCGCGCGACGCGGGAGCAGTTGCGCGAGGAGTTCGCCGCCCGCTTGGCGACAGCCGAGGGCGGCGTGAAAGCGCTGCTGGACAACATTGCCGTGCAGGAAAAACAGCTCGCCGCTGCCCGGGCCGCGCTCGGCCGGGCGCGGATGCTGGCCGCGAATGCCGAAGCGGCGCTCCGCTCCGGCCTGATCGACGAGCTGAGTTTCGTGCAGCTGGTGGTCACGCGGCTGGAAGAGGATCGCCAGGTCATCGGGCTGGAGCAGCAGCTGCTTGACGACCGGATTTCGCTCGCAACGCTTCTGGGGGCCGGCCTGCCGCCCGTGCGACTGACACCGCCGGACAGGCCCAGCCTGCTATGATGCGACGTTTCGTTGCCGTCATGGCGGCAATCTCGATGGCGGCCTCGGCCCAGGGCGGCGCGCCGGCAGCGCCGGAAACGAGCGTGCTGGTCACCACGGAAGCGCCGCACCAGGGCAGCCTGCCGCGCACGCTCACGGCCTATGGCAGCGTGCAGGCGGCGCCGGGCAGCAGCGAAACGCTCAGCTTGCTGCGCGCGGGGCAGGTCACGAGGGTGCTCGTGGCGCAAGGCCAGAGCGTTCGCGCCGGCGAAACCCTGCTAACGATCAGCGCCGAGCCTACCGCGCTCGCCGCGTACCGGCAGGCGGTTTCCGCCTTAGCCCTCGCGCGCGGCGCACGCGGGCGGATGGCGCAGATGCTGGCCCAGCACCTTGCCACCCGCGACCAGCTCGCCCAGGCCGACAAGGCGGTCACCGATGCGCAGACCAACATTGACGCGCTCAACCGCGGTGGCGGCGGAAGCGCCGAGCAGGTGCTCGCGGCCCCGTTCGACGGCGTCGTCTCGAGCGTGCCCGTGGCGTCCGGCGTCCGCGTCGCGCCGCAGACGCCGCTAATCACGCTGGACCGCTCCAGCCGGCTCGTCGCGGCCGTCGGCATCGAGCCGGGTCAGCGGGGCCTGGTCGCACCGGGTCAGGCGGCTCGGGTCGAGCCGCTCGACGGCGGCCGCGCGACGCCGGGCAC